>Ga0307378_10000133_pt1 | contig 135468 bp, 133 predicted proteins | sample UN1MG_FD_202238 | JGI IMG/M metagenome (GOLD analysis project Ga0307378, IMG submission 202238) | Soil microbial communities from Risofladan, Vaasa, Finland - UN-1 | ecosystem: Environmental > Terrestrial > Soil > Coastal area > Acid sulfate soil | place: Finland: Risofladan, Vaasa... | reverse complement strand
TATATCCTGTTATCCTGTCAGAGTCTTTTTCAAAAGGCTAAAATGTTACTCAACTTTTAGTTGAGCACTTCTTTCTTAAAATTATGAAACATATTGAATTCTTTAAAGTAAGCGGCAGCGGAAACGATTTTATCATAATCGATAACAGGGACAGGATTATTGATGAAAAGAATCTGAAAAATTTTGTCGCAAATGTGTGCCGCAGAAAAATGTCTGTTGGCGCTGATGGATTAATATTGGTAGAAAAGTCTGGTTTGGTTGATTTTAAGTGGCGTTTTTTTAATTCTGACGGAAACCCTGCCGAGATGTGTGGAAACGGGGCAAGATGTGTTGCGCGTTTTGCATATTTAAACAGGATCGCCGGCCCTGAGATGTCATTTGAAACAGATGCGGGGATAGTTTCCGCACAGGTTACAAACCATCTGGTTAAGGTTAAGATGCCGGACCCTGTGAATCTTAAAGTCGATTATTCCATTGACCTTAAAAACGGGCCTTTGTTTATCAGCAGTGTTAATACCGGCGTTCCTCACGTGGTAATTATGCTTGACAGCATTGATGATATTGATGTTGTTAATCTTGGCAGGGAGATGCGGTTTCACGAGAGGTTTGCTCCTGCAGGAACAAATGTAAATTTCATATGCCCGCGGCAGGATGGCGTTATTGCCATACGGACTTATGAGCGCGGAGTCGAAGATGAAACCCTGGCATGCGGCACAGGTGCGGTAGCAGGGGCTCTTGTAACGGCAAAAAAGTCAAAAATCAAATCTCCTGTTAATATTAGAACTAAAAGCAGGCAGAATCTTTATGTTTACTACAAGGAAAAGGAAGACATTTTTTACGATGTTTATCTTGAGGGGGATGCCCGCATTATTTACAGGGGAGAAGTTTATGAGGATGCCTGGAAGTTTGAGGAATAAAAAATAATGATTAAAATCGAAAAATCGGACAGATTAAATTCATTGCCGCCATATCTGTTCAAGGAAATAGACAGGCAAAAAGAAGAGGTCAGGAAGTCAGGTGTTGATATCATTGACCTGGGGGTAGGGGATCCCGACATGCCGACCCCTCCGCATATAATTGAAGCTTTAAACAGGGCGGCGCTGGATCCGGCAAATCATAGATATCCATCATATACAGGCATGGATGATTTCAACAAGGCGGTTGCGAAATGGTATAAGCGCAGATTTAATGTAGATCTTGATTATAAGAAGGAAATTGTCACGCTGATAGGGTCCAAGGAAGGGATAGCCCATATACCCCTTGCCTTTATTAATCCCGGAGATACGGCTCTTGTAACAAGTCCGGGCTATCCGGTCTATGATATCGGGGTGAGGTTTGCGGGCGGTCAGACATATTTCATGGATCTTATAAAGGAGAATAATTTTCTGCCTGATTTAGGGGCTGTGCCTGACGAGATCGCGGGGAAAGCAAAGATGATGTTTATTAATTATCCCAACAATCCGACGTCTGCGGTTGCAACCGGGGAATTCTTTGAAGAAACGGTCGCTTTTGCAGAAACGAACAATATAATTGTTTGTCACGATGCAGCCTATACTGAGATGGCTTTTGATGGATACAAACCGAAAAGTTTTCTTGAAACCCCAGGCGCAAAGGATGTGGGGATAGAGTTTCATTCACTTTCAAAAACATATAATATGACGGGCTGGCGCATCGGGTTTGCGGTCGGCAGGGCCGAGGTAATACAGGCGCTTGGCCAGGTGAAAAGCAATATCGATTCAGGTGCGTTCCAGGCGATCCAGATTGCGGGCATAGCTGCCCTGGAAGGGGACCAGACCGGTTTAGAGGAGATAAACAAAGAATATGCGTCCCGCCGTGATATATTAGTTGACGGTCTTGCTGATCTTGGATTTTCGGTGGAAAGACCCAGGGCTACATTTTATCTCTGGATTGAGGTTCCAAAGGGATATTCTTCGACGGAAACAGCAGGCCGCCTTCTGAAAGAGGCAGGCATAGTCGTAACTCCGGGCAATGGATTTGGAGCGGCAGGAGAAGGATATATAAGAATGGCCTTAACCGTCGGTAAAAAAAGATTGAAAGAGGTTCTTGAAAGAATCGGCTCAGTCGGCTTTTAAATGAATTATGGCCATATCGCATATATTTCCATAGGGTCAAACATGGGAAGCAGGCTTGAAAACTGCAAAAACAGCCTGACCTCCCTGGCAGAATCGAAAACATCTATTATAAGGAGCATATCTCCTTTTTACATGACCGAACCGGTTGATTATATAAATCAGGATTGGTTTGTAAATCTTGTTGTAAAAATTGAGACCAGACTAGATCCTTTCCGGCTTTTAGATAAACTAAAATTAATTCAAGGCAATGCGGGTCGCAATCATAATGCCGAAAGGTTCGGCCCCAGAATACTTGATCTTGATATCCTTATATATGATGATATTATAATAAATTCACCTGAGCTGATCATCCCTCATCCCAGGATGCATAAAAGACGCTTTGTTTTAAAGCCTATTTGTGATATAGGTCCACACATTGTTCATCCTGTTTTTAAAAAGGATATGCAATGCCTGTTAGACAGCCTGGATGATGATGGGCAAATAGTAAGAGAGCTGAAAGAGCAGGATTTGATATAGATGCGGTTTTTAATAATATTAGGATTAATATACTTTGCATACAGGGCGATTAAGTCATGGATGCTTCAAGGCGGGTCATCGAAAACCAAGGTTTCCCGCGAGGCTGCCGGTGAAATCGACGATGTAATGGTAAAAGATCCTTATTGCGAGGCATATTTCCCAAAGAGAAACGGGGTACATTTAAAGATTGACGAAAAGGATCTGTATTTTTGCGGCACAGAATGCAGAGATAAATTTATTGCAAAGCATTCAAAAATGGACGTTTAGGAGGTTTTAACAGATGAAATTTTTTATTGATACTGCAAATATAGAAGAAATAAAGGATGCTAACAGCATGGGCATGGTTGACGGAGTTACAACCAACCCAAGTCTGGTTGCAAAAGAAGGCCGTGATTTTGAAGAACTTATTAAAGAGATTTGCGAGATTGTGGATGGACCTGTAAGCGCGGAAGTTATCAGTCTTGATACTGAAGGCATGGTCAAGGAGGCTCGGCATCTTGCAGCGCTTCATGATAACATAGTTGTTAAAATCCCCATGACGGTTAATGGAATAAAGGCTACGCGCAAGCTTTCGGAAGAGGGAATAAAGACAAATGTCACCCTGGTTTTTTCACCTCTTCAGGCCCTTATGGCGGCAAAAGCGGGGGCTACTTATGTAAGCCCTTTTATCGGACGTTTAGATGACATATCTAATGAGGGTATGGTTCTGGTAGAGCAGATTGTTGAAATTTACGGCAATTATGCATTTGATACGGAGATTATTGTGGCAAGTGTCAGGAATCCGCTCCATGTTCTTGACGCGGCGTTAATCGGCGCCGATATTGCTACCATACCATATAAGGTGCTTGCCAAGTTTGCCGCCCACCCCTTGACCGACCAAGGGATTAAAGCCTTTCTTGATGACTGGAACAAGGCAAAGAAGTAATCAGACAGAATGATTTCTAAAGACAAGATAAAAGATTTACTCAGCAATCCTAACAAGCTGACATTATATCGCATGGCGGTAATACCGGTCATTGTGTTTCTAATGGTGTTTCCGAACAAATTTTTCACATTTATTGCAGCCCTTTTATTCAGCGCCGCGGCAATTACCGATTATCTGGACGGCTATTTTGCAAGGCTTCATGGACTTGAATCCAAGTTTGGAAGGATTATGGATCCGGTTGCCGACAAGCTCCTCGTTGCTTCGGCCTTTATCATGCTAGCCTCTCATGGCTGGGTTCCCGGATGGATTGTTTGCATAATTATAGGCCGCGAGATCGCCGTAACCGGCCTGCGTAATTTTGCCGTTGAAAACAGAGAGGATATTGCAGCATCAAGTCTTGGAAAATATAAAACAGGGTTTCAGATAGCAGCTATCATACCTCTTTTATTCCATTATCCTCGTTTTGGTGTAAATTTCCATGCAATCGGAACCATGTTTTTATGGGCGGCTCTGATATTAACGGTCTGGTCGGGAGTTGATTATTTTATGAAGTTCAAAAAGCATCTCAAAATATAACCCAGTTTTTTGTTGACAAAATTGCTGTTTTTGTAAAATATTCATAAATCTCTGAGCGGGAGTAACTCAGTGGTAGAGTGCGACCTTGCCAAGGTCGAAGTCGCGGGTTCAAATCCCGTTTCCCGCTCCATTTTTATTTTTAGCTTTGGTGTTCCGGCGGCATAGCCAAGTGGTAAGGCAGCGGTCTGCAAAACCGCTATTCATCAGTTCGAATCTGATTGCCGCCTCCACACAATTCAGCACATCTTTAGAAAATATCCAAGTATCAACCGCCCGCTTTGCTCAAGACGCAAAGATCGCAGAGAAAATAAATAATTATCCTCATTAAATTAAGGTTCGCCTGATAAACAGCGTTGCCTGTCTTTGCTTTTTACGAATCCATCAAAGATAACTCATCGAAAAGACGGCAAATTAAATTGACTTGCATGTTCACATGATATACAGTGTTTCAAATTAATTTTGGTATGTTTTTGAACCTCAAACAAGGAGGATCATGTGACCTGTAACTGGATTACAAAAAAATAAAGCCCCATTTCTTTTAGCAACATGAAGGATGGGGCTTTTTGCTTCACAACCCTGGATCTGAACCTCGAACTGAAAAAGAACTTAGCTGCCCTCTTCCTCTGCGATACAAGCTGATAAACTTGAGAAGCATTCCATAAACAGCCCATTACATCCCTCTTAAAACTGTATTAAATACAGCAATACGATATTATAAAGAAAATATATAGCGTTAATATGCAGATTTTTTTCTGCTTAATACAATACGTTATAGGGCATGAACACCAAAACTTAAGGAGATAAAATGACCGAAGAAACTAAACCAAAAAAGGCCAAAAGACCCAGCTCACCCAAGGTTCCTAATTACCCAAGGTCATCTATAGAAAAAGCTTTAAGAATTCCCAAAGGTATCTTGGAACAAAATGCAGGAAAACCGTGCACAGATGAGGAAACTGCAACTTATGTTGGAGTAAAGTACAACAAAGGGCCATATGCAGTTGAGATTAACACTGCAATTAAATATGGATTAATTGAGCGCCCTGAATCCGGAAAATTACGGTTAACTGATATAGCTCGAAAGATTCTAAAACCTCAAGAAAGCAATGATTATCTGTCAGGTGTACAAGAAGCCGCTATGAAAGCCCCTGTGATCTCTGACATTTATACTCACTATCGCGGTGAAAACCTTCCAGATATGGAATTTTTTGATAACGCATTAACTGATAAATTTAAAATTCCACAATCAAAGTTGAGTGAGTTTAAATCAATTTTCTTTGACACATTAACATTTGCAAAACTCATTACAGAACACGAAGGAAAATATCGGGTTGTAAATGCGTTAGAAGATGAAGGCGCTGGTCAAGCTAAAGCAAATAAAACCTTTAAAAAACTAGAACGATCAGTAAAGGTTAAATCTGATGATTCTTGCTTTGTTATGATGCCATTTGCTAACCCACTTGGCAGCTATTATGAAAAAATATATAAAACCGCTATTGAGAAGGCAGGTTTAAAACCTATTCGTGCTGATGATGAATTATTTGGTACAGGAAAAATAATTGATCAAATTTGGGCAGGTATAAATTCAGCAAAGATTCTAATTGCTGAGCTTACCAGTAGAAACCCTAATGTGTATTATGAACTTGGTATAGCACATGCTCTAAAAAAACCTGTTGTTCTAGTTTCATCGAACGAAGAAGATGTTCCCTTTGATTTAAATCATATTCGAGTTATCTATTACGATGTAAACGATCCTTTTTGGGGGCAGAAATTAATTGACAAGGTTGCAGAGAATATTCTTTCTGCAATTAAAAATCCCGAAGAGGCTATTTTTGATACCAAGGAATAAAAGCGCCCTATAACCAGACGCTTGAGGCCGACCGCGTGATCTTCATCGCGAATAGAAAAGTCGTGCGCGGCGGCTCAGCTTCACGTTGTGCAGTAAGCAAAGAATCATATTTATAAGGAGGAAAAAGGGGTTATGGCAATTACGATGAAAAGGCAACTCAATGCTGAGGAAAAAGAGATCATTATAAAACGGCATGGCAGGAATTGTTTTGCGACTGGCCACCCCATCCCTGAGACTGAAAATGTTCACTTTGATCACATAAAAGCGCATGCACTCGGAGGTCAATCTGATCTCGACAACATCGCACCGAAGAAAAGGGGGCAAGTTTGCCTTTGACCCATGAAAGACAATAAGAGACAAAAACCTTAATAACAGAAGAGTTTCGAAGCTTATAAAATACGACAGGAAAATTAAAAAACAGATAGGGAAAATACAAGACAGCATTAATAAGGGTCAAAGGCAGACTTGACCCCCTTTTTTTAGCTCGTTCTGAAAATGATTTATTTATAAGGGGAAATGAAATACAATAAACATTATAAACTTGAGGAAAATCTATGCCAAAAATCAAAGACTTACCAAAACATAAGCGGCCCCGAGAAAAGCTGTCGGAAAAGGGAGCGGAGAATGTAAGCGATGCCGAGTTATTGGCAATCCTGATTCGTATCGGGCGGGCCGGTAAAAGCGCTTTGGATATTGCTAAGGAAACTTTGAAAAAATATCCCTTATCAAAACTTTTGGCAGTTTCAATAGATGATCTGAAAGGTATTAAGGGGCTGGAAGATACCAAAGCCATTACGATCAAGGCGGCTTTGGAGCTTGGCAGTCGCGCGGTTGGTTCCTTTAATAATTCTCTTCCCATCCTCGATTCCGTAAGAGACACGGTTGCCCAGCTTGCCGATTTGCGCGGTAAGCAAAAAGAATATTTTATGGTGCTGTATCTCAATGCTCGCAAGCAACTCATTCATAAAGAAACTATTTCTATAGGCACATTGACGGAAACACTGGTGCATCCACGCGAAGTTTTTGAACCGGCTATACGCCACTTTACTTCTTCCATCATATTGGCGCACAATCATCCATCAAAAAACACGGAAGTGTCTGATGAGGATATCAAGCTAACTGAAAAATTGATCCAATCGGGCACGATTCTCGATATTGAAGTACTTGACCATATCATCATCACCGATGACGGTTATATCAGTTTTAAGGAAAAAGGATTACTTTTTAAGTAAAATAAAACCATGTCACAACTGGAAAATATAGAAGCAATAGAGAAAAGACTCTGGAGCGCGGCGGATACGCTCCGGGCAAATTCCAATTATGCAAGCAATGAATATTTTATGCCGGTAATGGGATTGGTTTTCTTGCGCCATGCCTACAGCCGGTATTTGGCGGTAAAAGATGAAATCATTGCCAGCCTGCCGATGCGCGGGGGCAAAACCCCGGCGTTGACAAAAAAGGATTTCAGCAAAAAATCCGCTATTTTTCTACAGCCCAAAGCTCAATTTGATTATCTCGTAGCTCTCAAAGACAGCGATGATCGCGCCAAGGCAGTTATTGATGCAATGGAATCAATTGAAGAAGATTATGACACTCTGCGCGGCGTGTTGCCCAAAAAAGAATATCGTGAATTGGATAATGAAATATTGGGCCAACTGCTGCGGGGGTTGAATCCTGAAGAACTTAAAAAAGTATCCGGCGATGTATTTGGAAGAATTTATGAATATTTTCTCACACAGTTCGCTGATCAAAAAGCGCATGACGGCGGCGAGTTTTTTACGCCGGTATCCTTGGTAGCACTCATTGCCAATGTGCTGGAACCCAAAAAAGGAACAGTGCTGGATATAGCCTGCGGCAGCGGCGGGATGTTTGTTCAGAGTGCGCGTTTTGTAGAAAATCTGCACGAAAATCCAAACGATAAATTGAGCTTTTATGGTCTGGAGAAAAACGCCACCACGATCAACCTGGCAAAAATGAATCTGGCGGTGCATGGCTTGGTGGGTGATATCAAAAAAGCGATTACCTACTATGAAGACCCGCATAATCTGTATAAGAAAGCCGACTTTTTGATGGCCAATCCGCCGTTTAATGTGGATGAAATTGATGCCGACAAAATCAAAAACGATCCCCGTTTGCCTTTTGGCCTGCCCGGAGTGAATAAGAAAGGCAAAGTCAGCAACGGCAACTATGTCTGGATCAGTTATTTTTACAGTTACTTGACCGAACAAGGCAGGGCTGGATTTGTAATGTCGTCCCAGGCGTCAAGTGCAGGCAACACTGAAGCCAAAGTGCGGGAGAAGCTGATTGAGACCGGTCATGTGGATATCATGATCGCAATCCGATCAGGCTTTTTTTATACACGTACTGTTCCATGTGAGCTTTGGTTCTTTAATAAATCTAAACCGGAGAATCTAAAAGATAAGGTACTGATGATCGATGCGCGGAATGTTGCTCGTAAACTAAAGGGAAGCAGGAAAATTTGGGAATTTTCACCGGAGCAATTGCAAAATATTCTTTCCATCGTATGGCTTTATCGGGGTGAGACGAAGCGTTTTCATCACTTGGTAGTGAATTATATTTCCGCCACGATTAATGAAGCCGTGCAAAGCATCGCTCCGGCACGAGACTATGAAACTATTTTTACCAAATTAAATAAAGAGATTCAACCATTTATGGCTACACTTGCTAAAGGCGGGAAACAAGCAGAAACAGTTAAAGAGTTAGCCGACTGTCTGAAAGACTACACCAGCGGAAGTCAGGCATTTGCCAAGTTGGCGCAAGAAAAAACCGCCTGGTGGAAAAAGCAAAATAAAGACACTATTAAACTTGCCGCAGCGCTCAAAGAATTGGAACCACTCGCAGAGGAAAACAATAAGCTAATTAAAGAAGCCGAACTGATGTATCGGCTCGCCAACCGTTTGATTGATGTGTGCCTCAATACCCACAACTCCAAAGATAGCGACAAGTGGAATACGCGAGAAATTGCCATCCTCAAAAAACAAACCGAAGCGGCGCGCGACACAGCGGTAGAACAACTTAAATTAGCCCGCTATTTTCATCACCAAGCGCAGTGGCTCATCGAGCGATTCCCGGAAGGAAAACTCCGCGATGTGGAAGGGTTGGTGAAGCTGGTGGATAAAGCCGAACTGAAAGAAAACGACTGGAGCCTGACCCCGGGCAGGTATGTGGGCGTAGCACCGGAGGAGGAAGACCCGGATTTTGACTTTGGTGAAACCATGCGCACTATTCATACCGAGCTGGAAGGCCTGAACGCCCAAGCTGTCGATTTAGCAAAAAAAATTAGTGAAAATTTTAAGAAGATAGAGATATGAAAACAAGTCAAAAATCGAAATTAGGTCATATTTGTACAATCAGAACAGGCAAGCTTGATTCTAATGCTGCTGTTGAAGGCGGCAAATACCCTTTTTTTACTTGTGCTCAAGAAACATTCAGTATAGATAAATTCGCATTCGATACAGAGGCGGTGTTACTTGGAGGAAACAATGCTAATGGGATATTTCCACTAAAATATTATCAAGGGAAGTTTAATGCGTATCAAAGGACTTACATTATAGAATCAAAAGATAGGAATAAAGTATTAAACAAATTTGTTTATTTCTCTCTTCGCCCCGTTTTAGAGTATTTCAAAAGTGCTTCAATAGGAGCTGCAACGCAGTATTTAACAAAACCGGTGCTGGACAATTTAAAAATTACTTTGCCAGATATTGACACTCAGCGAAGCATTATTGACATTGTATATGCCTACGACGACCTTATCTACACCAACCGCCGACGGATACAGCTTTTGGAAGAATCGGCGCGGCTATTATTCCGCGAGTGGTTTGTGTATTTCCGCTTTCCGGGATATGGAAAAGTAAAGATAGTCGATGGCGTGCCGGATGGGTGGGAGAAAGAAAAGATAAATACCCTCGTTTCTCTTTTGGGAGGCCATGCATTTAAAGGCACATCATATCAACAAGAGGGTAAGTACGGAATTGTAACTATAAAAAATGTTCAGCAAGGCAGTTTTATTCCTCAATGCACTGATTACTTGGACGACACCCCAAATGCAATGAGAAAACATTGTTTTTTATCTAATGGCGATATTTTAATGTCTCTTACGGGCAATGTTGGAAGAGTCTGTTTAGTATATGGTGAGAACTTTTTACTAAACCAACGCGTAGCAAAAATCGAATCGAAAAACAAATTACCTAAAAGCTATATTTATTGGATGTTTGATAGCCCAACAATGCAAAAGAGAATTGAAAATTTATCTTATGGTTCCGCTCAGCAAAATTTGAGCCCCATTAAGCTTGGAGAGCAAAAGGTAATTCTTCCACCCGATCCATTGCTTGAGTCGTTTGATGAAATATTTAGTTTGATAAATAGTGAGATAATCCAGCTATTAATTCAAAACCAAAAACTCGCCCAAGCCCGTGATTTGCTTTTGCCGCGGCTGATGAGCGGCGCGATTGAGGTATGAAATGATGAGCTGTGAACACTTGATATTATTTCTTTATTTTGGGGGAGGGTATGTCGGATAAACATTTGGTATCAATGGGAAGCAAGTCTTTTGAAGACCTGAAGAAAATAAATGAATATGGAGCGGAATATTGGAGCGCGCGGGAGATTCAGCCTCTTTTGGGATATACGCAATGGAGGAGATTTGAAGACGCCGTTAAAAGGGCAATAACATCTTGTAAAAATTCAGGGAATGAACCTCGCTATCACTTTGCCGGCGCCGGCAAACCGATAGAGGGTGGAAAAGGTGCAGTGCAATTGGTTAATGACTACCATCTGTCCCGATTTGCCTGTTATTTGATTGCTCAGAATGGAGATCCTCGCAAACCTGAAATCGCAAATGCTCAAAAATATTTTGCAATTCAGGCGCGCAGACAGGAAATTTCTGATGCCGTTACTGCCGATTTAGAACGGTTGGAGCTTCGCAAACAGACCGCTGAGGAGTTTAAAGCCCTGTCGGGCGCAGCGCGGGAAGCAGGGGTTCATGACAAGATGTTTGGTGTTTTTCATGATGCAGGATATAAAGGGATGTACGGTGGTATGGGGCGTGACGCCATTAAGCGATTTAAAAGGATACCCGAAAAAGAAAATCTGATGGACAGGATGGATACAACCGAACTTGCTGCAAACCAGTTCCGCATGACCCAGACGCGTGACAAGCTGGCGCGCGAACGGATAAGGGATCAACAGGCTGCCATACGAACCCATGAAAGTGTAGGCAAGGAGGTTAGAGACGCTATCAAACGTATCGGTGGAACACCTCCTGAGCATTTACCTCCTGCCGAACATATAAAGCTTGTCGAGAAAAGGGTAAAGGGTGTACCTCCAAAGCTGGAACTGGAAGAAAAAGACGCCAAAGGGCTGATCGGGCATTCGGAAGAGGAATGAGTTATGACCTACTTGAACGAAGATACATTGGTCCAGCAAACAACCGTCGATTACTTAAAAGATAAACTCGGTTGGGATTCGGTGTATGCCTATAATCAGGAAACTTTTGGACAGGATGGTCTTTTGGGGAGAAAATCCGATCGTGAAGTGGTACTCATACGATATCTCAGGCACGCTCTTAAAGAACTCAATCCAGGACTTCCCGAAACCGCATACGACGAGGCAGTACGACAAGTTGTAAATTATTCCCAGAGCCAGTCAATGCTCTCTTCCAACTATGATAAATACAAACTGTTCAAAGATGGTGTGCTGGTTTCTTTTCAGGGAGAACATGGCGAGATAAAAAAGGAACGGCTCAAGATTTTTGATTTTAATGAAGCGATAAGAAATCACTTTTTGACGGTCCGGGAATTGTGGGTACAGGGTGATTTATATCGACGTCGGATTGACATCGTCGGGTTTGTAAACGGCATCCCGTTGTTGTTCGTTGAATGCAAAAACATACATAAAGACCTTAAAAACGCTTACGCAAAAAACTTTGCCGATTACAAAGACACTATCCCGCATTTTTTTCATCATAATGCTATTATTATGCTGGCAAACGGCGAAAAAGCAAAAATCGGCACTATTACTGCCGGTTATGAGCATTTTCATGAGTGGAAGCGCTTGTCCGAATCCGACCCGGGCGTGGTGGATATGGAAACACTTTTAAAAGGTGTTTGCGATAAAAAGAATTTCATGGATATTTTTGAAAACTTCATCATCTATGACGATTCCACCGGCAGGCAGATAAAAGTTCTGGCGAAAAACCATCAGTATCTTGGCGTGAATCAGGTTATCAAAGCCCTTCATGATCCCGGAAGAGTCAAAGGAAAACTCGGCGTTTTCTGGCATACGCAAGGCGCCGGGAAAAGTTATTCGATGGTGTTTTTTACCGCCAAAGTGCACCGTAAAATCGGCGGTAATTATACATTTTTAATCTGCACAGATCGCGAGGACCTGGATACCCAAATATATAAAACCTTTGCCGGATGTGGTGTGGCTGATAATGATAAAAATCCTTGCCGCCCCGGTAGTGGTAAACACTTGGCCGAACTGATGACGCAGCACAAAGCCTATCTGTTTACAACAATACAAAAATTCAATCAGGATGTAGATCCGGGTGAGGGATATACCAAACGCGATGACATTATTGTAATTACTGACGAAGCGCATCGCACTCAATACGGCGCGTTGGCCTTGAATATGCGCAATGCTCTGCCGAATGCCAACTTTATCGGATTTACGGGAACACCGCTATTTAAAGACGATCAAATCACCATGCAGGTCTTTGGTGATTATGTTTCCACTTACGATTTTCAGCGTGCCGTGGAAGATAAATCTACGGTCCCGCTCTATTATGACTCGCGTGGCGACACCTTGGGTGTAGCCACGAACGATATTAATGAGCGCATCGCCGAAAAACTGGAACAGATTGAAATTAATGATATTGATGTAAGTCAGAGGCTGCAAAAAGAACTCAAGCGTGATTACCATATCATTACGGCGAAAAAGAGGCTCAATCAAATCGCCAGGGATTTTGTCTATCACTACACCACTTCCTGGGAAGCAGGCAAGGCGATGTTTATATGCATCGATAAATTAACCTGTGTGCGGATGTATGAATTGATAAGGCAATACTGGGATCAGAAAGAAGAGGAAATAGAAGAATCCTGGAAAATGGCCGCAGGGGAAGAAAAGGATTATCTTTCCAATCAGCTCATCTGGATGAAAGAGACAAAGATGGCGGTGATTGTGAGTGAAGAGCAAGGCGAGGTCGACAAGTTCAAAAAATGGGGTTTTGATATCATATCTCATCGGCGGCTTATTAAAAATGGCTTTGAACTTTCCGATGGAAAACGAATTGATGTGGATTCCGCTTTTAAGAAAGAAGAACATCCATTTAGAATCGCGATAGTCTGCGCTATGTGGTTAACCGGGTTTGATGTGCCGAGTCTGGCAAACCTTTATTTGGACAAACCGCTCAAAGCCCATACGCTGATGCAGGCGATTGCCCGTGCCAACAGGGTAAACGGCGATAAAAATAACGGCCTTATTATTGATTATTGCGGTATCCTCAAAAATTTACGCAAAGCTCTCGCTACTTTCACCGGTACAGGCGATACCGGCAGACCCGGTGGATTGGGGCCGGATGAACTGGATCCAACCAGAACTAAAGAAGAATTACTCGAAGGATTAAAACAAGCGATTGGCCTGGTAAGCGATTTTCTTAATGAGCGAAAAGCGCCTCTTGATGCAATCATCAACGCGAGCGGTTTTGAGAGAAACAAGGCGATTGTCGCGGCTAAAGAAGCGGTGAACGAAAATGATGAAACCAGAAAGAAGTTTGAGGTAATGTGCCGCGAAGTGTTTATTAAATTTAAAGCGTGCCTGACAATTCCTGGTGTAAATACTTATCGCAACCAATACAGCGCAATAAATATCATCTACAAAAGCCTGCAAAAAGACCGAGATAAAGCGGATATCAGCGATATCATTAAACAGCTTCATGAAGTTATCGATGAGTCGATAACCGTTACACCCGACAGAGGCAAAGAACCCAACAAGGCTTATGATATCAGCAAAGTTGACTTTAACCGGTTGCGGGCGGAATTTGAACACGCTAAAACAAAAAACACCACTGTTCAAAGCCTGAAAAGCGTGATTGAGAAAAAACTGGCACGGCTCATCCAAAGAAATCCGCTCCGGACAGATTTTCAGGAACATTATGAAAAGATAATCAATGAGTACAATAAAGAAAAAGACCGCCAGAATATTGAGGCCACCTTTGAGGCATTGTTGAAATTTGTGCAAGAGTTGGACGAGGAAGAAAGCCGAGCAGTGCGAGAGGGATTGAATGAGGAGACGCTGGCTATATATGACCTTTTGATAAAAACAGATTTGAAATCTCAGGAAATCCAAAAGATAAAGAAGGTAGCCAAAGAACTGCTAAAAACACTGAAAGCAAAATTGAAGTATCTGTATAGGTGGCAAGACAAGGAGCCTACAAGAGATGATGTGAAAGTATTAATACGAAATTTCTTATGGGATGAAGCTGGCGGTTTGCCTGTGGCGTTTTATACTCAAAACGATGTATATAAAAAGGCCGAAGATGTTTATTATCATGTCTATCGGGCATATCCGACTGTCCCATCGCCATATTATGCAAGCGCGGGTAATTGATTTGGAAATTATGAAATTAGGGGCATTTATGGGACGCTCCTTCATATGTTGACATAGGGAGATGGGGTCTGCCTTTGACCCTTGTTGTTTAATTAATCAAGATCCAAGAGGGTATGTTAAAAAACAGGTGGGCTGAAGCGAAAAGCCTCGCATTGCGGAGCGAGCGTTTAGGGAGATTATTATACATACGCATCCTGCCACAGGTTTGTAATAAAATCTTTCCAGGGAACGATACATATATCTCCATCTTTTTGGGGGGTATCTTCAAGAGTGACCAATATATAATTTTCTAAAAGTTCTTCTTCCTTTATCGCAGTCAATCCTTTGAAGTCTTTTTTTGTGATATTTGCCTTACCTTTTACCTCAATCGCTGTTTTTCCGTTAACAACAAAGTCAACCTCAAAACCTGAGGTTGCCCTCCAGTAAGACAGATCACACCCCCGCTTGTAATCACAGTAGGTTTTTATCTCATGATGGATATAAGCTTCAAATGCCTCCCCAAATTCCGGAGATCTCATCTTCAGACCCCTACGACCTTGCAGAAATCTGGCGACTCCTATATCGAAAAAGTAGAATTTAGAGGTGGAAACCGGTTTTCGTTTGACGGATTTCCGCCATGCAGGCAGATCATCGCCAAGCATCGTGTCGCGTAGAATCTGAAAATATTCCTGCACCGTTGATCTTGGAACCTGTGCATCGCTTGCTATGTTCGTATAATTAATAATTTTACCGTTACACAGCCCGGCCACGGTGAGAAATCTGCTGAATGCAGGCACATTCCGAACGATGGCTTCCGCTGCAATCTCTTCCCTTAAATAATTTCCCGCATATGCCTCCAGATCTTCAAATGGTGCAGTGGAAAAATAGATAGAAGGGATCAAGCCTGTATCCAGGGCTTTCAGTAATTGGAAATTCCCCTTTAACTCATTGAGAATAAAGGGGCGCAGGTGCCTGGTTCTGGCGCGCCCTCCCAGCAGATTCACACCCTTATTTCTCAACTTCCTGGCGCTGGACCCTGTAAGAAGGAAATGAATCCCTTTTTCTTCAATCAGGTTATGTACTTCATCAAGCAGAATCGGCAGCTTCTGAATCTCATCGATGATAACAATCTTGTCATCGTCCGTTATTTCCTGGCGAAGTCTTTGGGGCGCTCTGCTTAATTTCAGATAAACATCCGTTTGAAGCAGATTGTAATACCTGTATTCATTTAACGTATGTTGAATTAAGGATGTCTTTCCTGTTTGACGCGGTCCGAATAAAAAGTAAGATTTTTCTTGTAGAATCCCTAATAAATCCAATTGCCTTTTAACATACATCACTCGCCTCCACAATATTGCCATGAATACCGTCATATATCATGATAATTGCCAGCTTACATGTCAAATATCACGCAGTCAAGACCTTTCTTGTGTATCCTGGCGCTTCGTTGGACTATGGGACATTCCTCAGTTTATAAGTTTGTATCGTCAAGAAATGAACATTGATTTTCTTTTGCAATTTTCTTCCTAATCTTTACACAAACTCCGAAAGAAACAGGTGGGGTGATACCTGCGTGGCCCGCACGGAAGGGAAGCGAACTATTTTTATGTTAAATATTGTGTAAAATTATTATGCCTGTAAAAAGTAAGATTGGAGTGCCCACTAATGCTATGTACTGCACATTCTTTTTAAATATACTTGTCATTAACTGAGCTAAGCAGAAACCAATAATAAGTACTATAAATGGGCTCCACCACTGAAACAGGTAAGCAGAAGCAAGTGCTGAACCTGGTAAAGAAATCAAGCCGGCAATTTTTATCAGAGAGGTATTTTTTTCATACCATTTGCTGATATGCCAGTTTTTAAGTTCAGCATAATGATTATAGGAAAGCACGACCCATGAAAAACCGGCGAGCAGAGTAAAAATGCTGATTACAGTATAAGGATTCATATTATGCGACTCCTTTCTTTATTAAGAAATTTGAACCCGGGTTGACTATATCCCTGATCGCCTGAAGTAATCTACCAGCATGCCGGGGTTATTGCTTCCAATACCATCAACACCAATATCGGCAAAAGGCTTAACAAGATCTGGAGTATCTATGTTCCATATAAAAACTTTCAAACCGTTTTTATGAGATAATTCAACTAATTCCGCGTCAACAAAATCATATTTCATAACCAGCGCATCAGCCGATGTCTGATCCGCAATACTTGTGTCAACAGGACATCCAACCATGAGAACGCCTGTTTTAATATTGCTGTCTATTTCCTTAACGTTTTTTACAAGTCTGTGCCAGAATGAAATAACATAAACATTGTCTTCAAAACCGTTCTTTTTTATCTGTTCAACAACTATTCTTTCCGTACCTTTCTCCTTGAGCTCAATTACAAGCTTAACCTTTTTATCAGTTAATTCCATAACCTCCTGAAGAGTTGGAACAGACTCACCCTTTCCGGCATCATATTTTTTTAGTTCAGATAAGGTATAATTATTAACCGGTCCGGTTCCGCTGGTCGTCCGGTCAAGAGTTGAATCATGTATTACAATTATTTCTTTGTCCTTGCTCAGATGCACGTCAATTTCCACAGCATCTACACCAATGTCCATTGCCTTTTTAATAGATAACAGAGTATTCTCCGGTTCAATAGCCGCAGCCCCGCGATGTCCCATTATCATCATATTATTTATTCTCCATTAAACTTTTTAATTAAGATACAATTACTCGTTTTTATAATTTTACCATAAAAAACAGCATAAACGCAAATATCTCAATCCTGCCGAGAAGCATATTGGCAGTTAGGGAAACTTTCGGGCAACAGTTGGGGACGGGGGATATAGGGGACACGCGGTCGAACCCCGCCCGAAAGCGGGGCCGCGGCTAATACCTGTAAGAATCAGGTTTAAATGGCCCGTTAACCGACACTCCCAGGTAATTGGCCTGGAACTGGTTGAGTTTTGTTAGTTTTACGCCAAGCTTGCCGAGATGAAGTCTGGCCACCTCTTCATCTAACTTTTTTGGAAGAGTATAAACCTTGCGTTCGTATTGTTTTGTCGCAAGTTCAATCTGCGCAAGGCATTGATTTGTAAAGCTGTTGCTCATTACAAAGCTTGGATGTCCTGTCGCGCATCCAAGATTTACCAGTCTCCCTTCAGCAAGAACAATAATGGATCGTCCTGATTTAAGGGTCCACTTGTCAACCTGTGGTTTAATCCGCTCCTTTTTACAATCCGGATTATCATCCAGATAGGTCATCTGAATTTCATTATCAAAGTGGCCGATATTGCAGACAATAGCCTCGTTTTTCATCTGCTCCATATGCTCGCCGGTAATAACATGATAACATCCCGTGGCTGTGACAAAGATATCCGCTATGGCTGCTGCATATTCCATGGTTACGACCTCATATCCCTCCATGGAAGCCTGAAGAGCACATATGGGATCGATCTCAGTAATAAGCACACGTGCGCCGTAACTGCTCATCGACTTTGCGCATCCCTTGCCGACATCTCCGTAACCGCATATTACTATGACTTTGCCGGCAAGCATAATATCTGTGGCGCGTTTGATTCCATCAGCCAGAGATTCCCGGCATCCGTAAAGGTTGTCAAATTTTGATTTTGTGACCGAGTCGTTTACATTAAAAGCCGGAAAAAGAAGTTCACCGTTTTTTGCGAGATGATAAAGCCTGTGAACGCCGGTAGTGGTTTCTTCGGAAACACCCCTGATTTTTGATGCAATTTTTGTCCAGCGCTTAGGGTCCCGCTCATAGCTTGCCTTTAAACGCCTTATAAGATACTGCATGTCACGGCTGTCATAAGCCTTGTCTAAAAGAGCAGGGTCATTTTCTATTTTTACGCCCTCGTGAACGTATAGGGTAGCGTCTCCGCCATCATCGACGATAAGATCAGGGCCGCTGTTGTCGGGCCATGTAAGGGCCTGTTCCGTACACCACCAGAATTCCTCGAGAGTTTCGCCTTTCCATGCATATACTGCGGCAAGTCCTGCTTTGGCGATTGCAGCGGCCGCATGATCCTGTGTTGAAAAGATGTTGCACGTGGCCCAGCGAAGGTCGGCTCCAAGCTCCTTTAGTGTTTGAATAAGCATTGCGGTCTGAATGGTCATGTGGAGACTTCCCATGATCTTCATTCCTTTTAGAGGCTTTTCATGCCCGTATTTTTTCTGGACCGCCATAAGACCGGGCATTTCATTTTCTGCAAGTTTCATCTCCTTGAATCCGAAATCCGCAAGTGAAATGTCGGCTACCTTATATGGAAGAGAGGGATCTATCTTAGACATTTTATCATTCTCCTTGGTATCAGGGTTGTCGGTTTATGGTTTTTTTACTGATTGCTTTTATGTTTTGATCAACCGTTAACTGTAAACTGTTAACCGTGAACGCTTACAGATTTTACAACCCTGCTTTTTCTCTGAGCACATCAGCCATATTGGTTTTTTCCCACGTGAATTCCGGTTCAGTCCTTCCAAAATGTCCATAAGCGGAAGTTTTTCTGTATATAGGTCGCAATAGATCAAGATACTCGATTATCGCAGCAGGCCTTAAATCAAAAACCTCTCTGATTAGTTCTTTAATCCTGCATTTGGATACGACCCCTGTACCCATAAGATCTACCATAATAGAAACCGGCTCAGCCACACCTATGGCATATGCTATCTGCACCTCACATTTCTTTGCTAAACCTGCTGCAACAATGTTCTTGGCAATATGCCTGCCCATGTATGATGCGCTGCGATCAACCTTGGAAGGATCTTTTCCTGAAAAGCATCCGCCGCCATGGCTGCCCTGACCGCCATATGTATCAACAATGATTTTTCTGCCGGTAAGACCGCAGTCACCCATGGGACCGCCAAGTACAAACCTGCCTGTGGCGTTAATAAAATATCGGGTACCTCTGTCTGTCATTTCTTCTGGAATAACTTTTTTTATGACTTCTTCTATGATAGCCTCTTTCAAATCTTCATATTCCACATCCGGCTTGTGCTGGGCAGCTATTACGATTGCATCAACCCTCTTTGGCATACCATTTTCATATTCTATTGTAACCTGGGACTTTCCATCAGGCCTTAGGAATCCAAGGGAACCGTTCTTTCTAACCTCTGCTAAACGGCGGCACAGCTTGTGAGCATACATTATGGGCATGGGCATTAACTCAGGAGTTTCATCGCTTGCAAAACCAAACATAAGCCCCTGATCTCCCGCACCCTGATCCTTGAACAGGCCTTCGCCTATATTTACACCCTGAGCGATATCTGGTGATTGATGGTCTATACTGGTAATCACCGAACATGTCTGCCAGTCAAAACCCATCTGGGAGGAATGGTATCCTATTTCACGAATCGTTTCCCGAACAATCTGAGGCATATCAACATAGCACTCGGTTGTAATTTCGCCGGCGATAAAAGCAAGACCCGTTGTTACAAGAGTTTCGCATGCAACCCTGCAGTTTTTATCCTCTTTAATAATTGCGTCCAGTATTGAATCAGATATCGCGTCGGCCACCTTGTCCGGATGCCCTTCTGTGACGGATTCAGATGTAAAAAAGAATTGTTCTTTGCTCATAAGTTTCTCCTTTTTTGTGCTTTGTGGCTGAACTGTTACTCTGGATTAAGCATCATGTTGTCGATCAGGCGGGTTTTCCCTACATTTACCGCAAGAGCCATCAATGCCGGCCTGTCGATTGTTTCCATATCAACAAGGGTTTCAGGATCGCAGATGGCGATATAATCTATAACTGTTTCCGGGTGTGATTTGATCAAAGTATATGCCGCATCAATTATCTTTTTCGCATCCTTAACTCCGCTTTCAACAAGTTGTTTAGAATGCTTTAATGATTTGTAAAGTGAGAGCGCATTAATCCTCTGCTCAGGAGTAAGATAAGTGTTTCTTGAGCTCATTGCAAGACCGTCAGGCTCCCTTACTGTCGGAAATCCGACAATTTTTATATCAAAATTAAGATCTCTCACCATCCGGCGTATGACTGCAAGCTGCTGATAATCTTTCCGGCCGAATATGGCAATATGCGGTCTTACAATGTTAAACAGCTTTGTAACAACTGTCGCAACCCCTTGAAAAAATATCGGTCTGGAGATTCCGCAAAGGTGTTTCGGAAGGTTGTCCAGCTCTACATGTGTTTGAAACCCATCCTGATACAGATCATTTTTGTCTGGATAAAAAATTACATCTACGCCCTCTTTTTGCAATAGCTTAAGATCGTTATCAAAATCTCTTGGGTATGATTCAAAATCTTCTTCAGGAGAAAACTGGGAGGGATTTACAAAAATGCTGACAACTAAATTATCTCCTAGTTTGCGTCCCTCCTTTATCAGGGACAGGTGTCCTTCATGCAAAAACCCCATGGTCGGCACAAAGGCAACAGTTTTGCCCAGATTCCGCATATGATCGGAATATTCCTGCATCTCTGTTGTCCTGACAATAACCTTGATATCATGCATTTTAAATTCATTTTGAAGCAATTATTAAAAAATAATACTATAAACGGATGGAATAAATGTCAACTCAACTTTGACGCTTTTGCAAAATGACTTTTTACGAAATCGTCAAAGTATGATAGAGTATTAAAAAAATCAGGCCTTATATGCAAACATGAAAGACGTTGAAAATTGCAAAATCAAAAAATTAACAAACTAAAATTATGCTTGGCAATATTAAGCGGATTGCTCCTTACCGGCTCCTTCCCCAAACCCGGTATTAGTCTGCTTGCCTGGTTTGCCCTTGTTCCACTCCTGTTTGCCTTAAGAGATCTTTCTCCCAAAAGAGGTTTTATCCTTGGTTTTATTGCAGGGCTTGTTCATTATCTGACACTTTTATACTGGCTTGTATATACAATGCATACATACGGTTATCTTCCCATGGTGCTATGCGTGTTTATACTTATTCTTGCTTCGGCCTTTCTTGCCCTTTACCTTGCGGCATTTTCAGCAACCCTGTTAAACTTATGCGCAAAGCCTGCGATTTGCATGTTTGCGGTTCCTGTTTTATGGGTTGCGTTTGAATATACGCGCAGCCTTTTTTTTCTCGCGTTTCCATGGGAACTTATCGGCTATTCCCAATATAATAATTTACCCCTTATACAGATTGCGGATATATTCGGCGTTTATGGCGTATCCTTTTTAATCGCCTTGTCAAATACAACAATTTATTTAACCCTTCTTTACTTAATTAAAAAAGACTGGAAAAGGGAGACTGTAACAAAAAAAACCGTTTTAGGATCAATATCTGTTTTTGCGCTGATTTTTGTCCTTGTATTGTCTTATGGAAAATGGCGGATAGATTCAATTGACAGACTTGTTTGCTCTTCTCCATCAATTAAAGCCGCAGTTGCTCAGGGGAATATTGATCAGGCTGTAAAATGGAATCCCGAATTTCAACGCTTAACTGTAAAAAAATATATTAAGCTTTCTTTTTTATCAAAAGCTGATAATCCCGACATTATTGTTTGGCCTGAAACCGCTACCCCTTTTTATTTCCTTTATGATATCGAGCTCTCAAACATGGTTAAAAAAGGGATTAATAATACAGGGACAACATTCCTGCTTGGCAGCCCTTCATTTGTTTCCGGAAAAGGGGTTATTAAATATTACAATACCGCTTACCTGGTCAGCCAGGATGGAAAGGTATGCGGCAAATATGACAAGGTGCGTCTTGTCCCTTTCGGAGAATACATCCCTTTTAATAAATGGTTGCCATTTGTCGGCAAAATGGTGGAAGGGGTTGGTGATTTCAAGCCTGGCATTAAAGGTAAAACCATTAAGTGGGGTGACTATAGTTTAGGTTTGCAGATCTGTTACGAGATTATTTTTCCTGACCTTTCCAGAGCTATGGTAAAAAACAATGCGGCATTACTCATAAATATTACCAATGATGCGTGGTTTGGCACAACCAGCGCTCCTTATCAGCATTTTTCCATGGCAATATTTAGAGCTGTAGAAAACAGGCGAGCCCTTGTCAGGTCGGCCAATACAGGAATAAGCGGATTTATCGATCCTGTCGGCAGAATCATTGAAAAAACAGATCTTTTTAAGGAAGCGGTAGCTACACGTACTGTGCCTTTGATACAGATGACATCCTTTTATACCTGTTTCGGAGATCTGTTTGCCATAGCCTGTATGGTTGCAACAGCTATTTGCTATATGTTAAAATATGTTTATAATAGATCATAAGAGTTCACGGTTTACGGTTGAAAAACTGTGAACTGTGAACCTACAACCGTAAACCGTAATTATTATGGAGGAAATAATATGTCGATAGAACTTGAGCAAACAATAAAGGAACTTTTCGTAAAATTAGAACAATTGCGAGGCTATCTTTGACATTGCCGGCAAAGAAAAAAGGCTAAAGGAAATTGAGCACCTGATTGCAAAAAAGGATTTTTGGGACAATCCTGAAAATAATAAGGTTGTTTTAAAAGAGCGAACATCTATTTCCAATAAAATCGAAGGATGGAAAAGGCTCTACAATGACCTTGAAGAAAGTAAAATCCTGTTTGATCTTGCCAGGGAGGAATCAGATGCTGATACAGTTGAAGAAGCAATCCAGCAAGTTCAGGACATCAAGGAAAAAATAAAAAAATTTTCGCTTGGCCTGACCTTGAGCGCCGCAGACGACCAGAATAACGCTATTGTTTCAATTAACGCCGGAGCCGGTGGAACCGATGCCCAGGACTGGGCTGAGATGCTCTTTAGAATGTATACAAGATGGGTTGAACGGAAAGGCTTTAAAATCAGTATGATCGATTATCAACCCGGTGATGAGGCAGGCATTAAAAGTGTTACCTTCACAGCAAGCGGAGAATATGCGTACGGATACTTAAAAACAGAAAGCGGGGTGCACCGCCTGGTGAGAATTTCACCGTTTAATGCGAGCGGGAAACGGCAGACCTCCTTTGCTTCTGTATTTGTCTATCCTGAGCTTGACAATGAAATCAAGATCGATATCGAGGATAAAGAGTTGCGTATAGATGTTTTCAGGGCAAGCGGCGCCGGAGGACAACATGTCAATAAAACAAGCAGTGCCGTCCGTATTACACACTATCCAAGCGGGATTGTTGTTCAGTGCCAGCAGGAAAAATCCCAGTACAGGAATAAAGAGATGGCTATGAAGGTGTTAAAAGCCAGGCTTTACCAGCGTGAAAAGCTTAAGCAGGACGAAAAAATGCAAGATCTGCATGGAACCAAAGATGAAATAGCCTGGGGAAGCCAGATCAGATCATATATTTTGCAACCATATCAAATGGTTAAGGATCACAGAATAAATCTTGAGATCGGTGATGTAAACAATGTTCTGAACGGAGGGCTCGATCCTTTTATAGAAGGGGTGTTACTCGCAGGGAAAACCTAGTTTAAACTATGGATTGTCTTGATATCATAAGTGAATATTACGAACAGGGCACCGTGCTGTATGAAATTCTCATACAGCACGGTGAAAATGTTGCAAAAAAGGCTCTTGATACAGCTAAAAATGTATCCCACCTAAATCCTGATCTTGATTTTATACAGCATGCCGCCATGCTCCATGACATCGGCATCTTCCTTACAAATATGCCAAAGCTGGGTTGTACTGGTAAACATCCTTATATATGTCACGGGTATCTGGGACGCAACCTGCTGGAAAACAAAGGCATGCCCGAACTCGCGCTTGTATGTGAGCGGCATGTAGGCGTTGGAATAACGCCCGAAGATATAAGACATTATAACCTTCCGCTTCCTGAACGTAATATGGAACCTGTCTCAATAGAGGAACAGATTATATGCTATGCTGACAAGTTTTATTCCAAAAACAATGATTTTATCGCAAAGGAAAAATCTGTTGAAGATATCAAGCTCCTTCTTGAGCAATATGGTCATGATAAGGTTATGAAATTTCAGTCATGGGTTGATATGTTTGAAGGAGGTTCAGGTGTCAAAGCTGTTTGAAGCAACAAACATAAACGGCATGATTATTAAGAACCGGTTTGTCCGGTCCGCCACCTGGGAGGGACTGGCAGAAGATGACGGCATGTGCACAGATAAGCTGATAAATTTAATGTGTAAATTGGTCGAAGGGGAGGTGGGCCTCATTATTACAGGTCATACTTATGTTCATAAAAAGGGGAAAGCAAGCCCCTGGCAGTTGGGCATATATGAAGACAGGCTTATTCCAGGGCTGCATGAAATGACAGATGCCGTGCATAAAAGGGGAGGCAAAATCGCGGTGCAGCTTGCGCATGCCGGCATGTATGCAAACACCGGCATTAAAGGGGATATACCTTTTGCCCCTTCACTTGTCAGTGGTTTTAGAAAATCTGCGGTACAGGAGATGATGCCGCAGGACATACAGGACGTAATTGAAGCATTCGGCCTGGCGGCACAACGGGCAAAAAAAGCCGGTTTTGACGGTGTTCAGATTCATGCGGCACACGGGTATCTTTTGAGTCAATTCCTTTCTCCCGCCTTTAATAAACGGCAGGATAAATATGGGGGAGACATTGAAAACAGAGCCAATATCCTAATTGAGATTTTGAGCGGTATAAGAAAGCAGGTCGGGAATAATTATCCTGTGCTGATTAAAATGAACTCATGTGATTTTCTTGAACAAGGGCTTGAACTTGATGATTCATTGATAGTCGGAGCTATCCTGAAAAAGGCGGGTATAGACGCTATTGAATTAAGCGGCGGCACTATTGCATCAGGAAAGAAAGGGCCTGTAAGAACAGGAATTGTATCAGGGAAAAATGAGGCTTATTTCAAGGACGCAGCTTCTGTGTTTAAGGAAAAGATTGATCTTCCGATAATGCTTGTGGGTGGAATCAGGTCTTTTTCTCTTGCACAACAGTTAGTTAACGATAATATCGCGGATTATATATCCATGAGCAGGCCGTTTATCAGAGAGCCTGGTCTGATAAAACGCTGGAAGGCCGGAGATCATAATCAAGCTGCCTGCCTTTCCGACAGCAAGTGCTTTATTCCAGCCATGAACGGCAAGGGAATATATTGTGTGGTAGGAGCTAAACAAAAACAATGCAAAAGATTGCCGGACAATTAATAATATATGTTTTGTTAATAATAGGTTCAACCATTGCTTTGCCGGAAATTTTATCAACCGCTCATGCTGAACCTGCTGACAGGATAATTGTTGAAAGTATCACCCCTGCTGCTTTTGACAAGATTATCGCGGACAGAGAAAACCGGTATTTGATTGTTTTTATGACATCATGGTGCGGCCCTTGCAGAGAAGAGTTGCCCGGATTAATTAATCTGAACAACAAGTATAAGGGCCGTGGCCTCAAAATAATCGGTATAAGTATCGACTTTGATGGGCCAATGGCCATGCAGCCGATTATTGACAAGGTGCGTGTTAATTTTCTTGTATATTGGATCAACGAAGAAGCAGCAAAAAAATATAATATTTATGCCGTGCCGATGATTTTTTTAGTCAAAGAAGGCGAGATAGTTGAAAAAATTGTCGGAATACGATCAGAAAAGTTTCTGGATAAGAAATTGGCAGATTTTCTGGGATAAAAGGGTTAAGCCTGTTACTCGCTACTTGTTGCTTGTTGCTGGTTACTGGTTCTCTCTGGCATCCGACCTTTGATTTCTGATCTTCGTTCTTCAGGACTTATGACCGTCATGCCGGCAATCTCATAGGAGATAGCCCCAAAACCACATGATTCATTGAGGCATTTCAGGCATCTGATACAATCATGCTGGTTGGGCCCTTCATAGAACTTAATCCCCATTGGACAATTGTTGTAACATTCCCGGCAGTGTGTGCATTTATCAGAATTGTAAACCATCCTGAACACGCTGTGTTTATTAAAAAGGGAATAAATAGCTCCCAAAGGACATGCTACACGACAAAACGGTCTGCGGCTCAATATCATCCATATGATGAAAATGAACAATATCGTCAACTTAAAGTAAAATAGCACCCCTATTGACTCTTTTAGTTCAGGTTGTAGAATCATCAACGGAAGACCGGCCTCCATGGTCCCGGCAGGGCATATAAACTTGCAAAACCATGTCATCCCGTAGCCATAGTCATCTATAACCAGCGCGGGAAGAATAAAAATAAACAGCGCCAGAAACAGATACTTCATATATGTTGGAATTTTAGGGATCTCGAACTTTGGTGAAGGGATTTTATGAATTAATTCCTGCAGTAAACCAAAAGGACAAATCCAGCCGCAGGGCATGCGTCCCACCAGGCTTCCAATCAGTCCCAGTGTTCCGATAATATATGTGCCAAAATGGTAATGACCTGCTTTAACAGCCGGCCTCAAACCGGCTATTATATTCTGTAATGAACCAAGCGGGCATGCACCTGTCGCAGCAGGGCAGGAATAACAGTTAAGACCGGGCACACATATTGATTTAAGCGTGCCCTGATATATTCCTTTTGTGTGTGGAAACAACCAGTAGGCATTACTTAAAGCAGTTGCAATGATCTGTATCCATCGCCTTAAAACCCGCATTATCCAATCCCCATACAGTCCAGGCAGATCCTGGCCGCTTTTCCCATGACCGTTGAGACTTCGCCAAGGTTAATACCAATGAGAATAAGGATAAGAAAAAGTATAATCAATAAAAAAGGAAATGTTCTTTTGGGGGAAGTCATAGCCATCTTACCACATTCTCTGTGTTTTCTGCGGTGAAAAACAGACTTTCGAACAACTTGGTTGTTTTGGTCTGCAGTGCCCTAAATCGGCATAATGTAGCTTTTTACGAAACTGTTAATTTTGAGGAACTAAGCAAAATCTATTCCGCTTTCATACTTCGCTTCCTTACCCTTTATGTCAAGATGCAGCGTCGCCACCTGTTCAAGGGGAGGATATATAATACGCTCTGTTTTTCTTGTATCTATGTTTTTGATATATTTTTTACATTTGTCGCACAGATCAACCCTGTATTCCTTTTCTTCTTCACTGTATAAATAGCTGAGTGTCTTGCTGTCCGTATTGTCACAAAATGGGCAGTACAGTCTTCTGGACGACCATTTGTGCGCGCAGAAACCGCATAGCAGAAAGCGCTCCCCCCCTTCTCCTTCAAACATTGAAAACACAGGAGGACTTCCGCAAATGGGGCAGTATCCTTTTGTCCAGGGCTGATTCTTATTAAGACAGGTTGAAAGTTGCTGAGCACACATTGATAAAGATGGTTTTATGCTGTTGTAAATGATAAAGGCAAGGTCACCTTTTTTTATATCATGTTTCTTTGCGGTTTTTTCAAAAACAGAGTCATCCTCTTCGAGAAGACCGGAAAACAGAGAGTCAAAATCAAATTCTTCTGCGTCAACAGCTTTTAGTATTGCCCGGGCGGAAGAGGCCATGTCTCCGCTTGATGCTTTTATTATCCCGCAAATTTTTATTAAAAGCATCTTGGATGCTTTAGCATCAATTGCAAATTCAGACAGATTTACCAGGGGAAACTCTTCATCGGCCTTTATTAAAAGCATCTCCTCCGGAATCTGTATCGGGTCGATCTGTATCTTGTCTTTGGAATCTTCCTGGGCAATAAAGATTTGTTTGTAAAAATCTAAAATAGCTCCATAAGCAGGCCTAAGCTGCTTTAATGACTCTGCGGCCTTTGTTATCTGATCTTCGGTAAGTTGAATGTTATCTGCCATGTGCTCTCCTGTTCAGATGTTTTCAAGTGGTTGTTATTATGTGAACAAATAGATTTTCATGTTGAGTGTTCTCAAAGGCCTCTTATTTCTTATCACATTTGTTTGCAACATAAAAGGGGAGAAGATAAAAATCCCCTCCCCTTTTATAGTTACCGACTTAATTAGATTTAATTAAAGCAGACGCGAAGTAATATTCGTCAACGGGCGAATCATCCGCTTTAATGCCATCTGCCTTGTAATGCTGAAGTCAGCATTTGAGGCCATGGCATTCTTGCAATACAGTTTCGGCTCATAAGCTACAAGATAAATAACACTTACAGTATCTTCATCTATCAGCATGGCCTTTGGATTGGTCTTTTTAACCTCTCCAAGACGCTTTTTTGCAAGACCGAGCATTTCATCCCGGTCGCCGAAATTCATGGCGCCTGTCGGGCATGTCTTGACACATGCCGGAGGCAGTCCGTTTTCAACCCTGTCTAAGCACATATCGCACTTGGCAAGTGTGCCGTCGGCTGCTTTCCGCGGAATATTATAAGGACATGCTTCAATAATGGCCGCAGCGTCCAAACGTTTGGTGTTTGCCGTAAATATAATGGCACCTGTCTTATCATCCCTGAATATAGCGCCCGGATCTCCCGCTGTTTCAAGGCAGGGTGCCTCAATACAGTGACGGCACTGTTCAGGAAAGAAGAGCCAGTTTAACTTTCCGTCAATAACCTGCTCACGCATTCTAACCACTTTATAAGTTATAAAGGATAGATCTGCGGGGTTTTCGTAAGTTCCACGGTTTGTAGTTATTTCTGCGGGAAGGTTATGCCATTGCTTACAGGCTACCTGACATCCTCTGCAGGCCGTGCAAATAGTCGTATCTACGAAAAAAGACTTACTCATTCAGATCACCTCCCTTATTTTTTGGTTATATTGACCATAAAGGCCTTGGTTTCAGGTATCCTGGTGTTTGGATCACCGGTAGATGGAGTGAGCAGATTTGCGCTCTCCTCTGTGCCGCTTTCAGGCCATCTCCATCCAAAATGCCATGGAATACCGACCTGATGTACAACATTTTCACCTATGTTGAATGGCTTAAAGCGCTTTGTTACAATAGCCGTACAGTCAAGGGCACCACGAGCAGATGAGACACTGACCCGTTCTCCATTATTAATGCCTTTAAGTTTGGCAAGCTCCTCGCTCATTTCAACAAAGACCTGTGGCTGAAGTTCGAGCAGCCAAGGCTGTGGACGCGTCATAAGGCCTGTCTGCCAGTGTTCTGACACACGATATGTCGTGCCTACAAACGGGAACCTTGGATCGCATGAAGCATAAGCATCCGCAGCTGTCCCGTAAACAGGCGCTACCGGACTCATGCGCTGCTTACTCATAAGGTTCTTTTCAACAGGACACTCAAGAGGCTCGTAATGTTCCGGGAACGGACCATCAGCGAGGCCCGGGCCGAATATCTGCCCATGTCCATGCTTTCTCATGATAAAAGGATGTTTTGAATCCGCTCTCTTTGTTCCGTCAGGATTTTCAAGAGGATACCATCCACCGTCCGGAACATCTCCGACCCACTTATTTGAGACATACTTGCCGTCCTTGGCATCGCCTGCGAATTTGATAACCCAGTCTTTTTTGTCCCAAGGCTGTCCTTTGAGATCGACTGAAGCGCGGTTGTAAATAATTCTCCTGTTTACAGGCCAGCACCATGCAAACTCAGGATACAGACCGATGTTGTTCGGTGCATCTACTTTGCTGCGCCTTGCTGACATGTTTCCCTTTTCCGTGTAGCTGTTGCAGTAGAGCCAGTTCGCTGATGAGGTTGAACCGTCAGCCTGCAGAAAAGCAAAGCTCGGAACAAGGGTTCCCTTTTTGTAAAGTTTATCTTTTATGGTAACATCTTCCACGAAGTAGCCGTTGGTCTCTTTAGCTACCTTGTGCGGATCATACAGGCCGTCCGTCGTATAATCCCATTTCAGGTTGAGTATGGGCTCGGTAAAAGCGCCGCCTTTTTCATAAATCTCTTTGATCTTCTGGCCGAGCTCCATTATGATGTCTCCGTCAGAAAGGCTGTTTCCAAGCGGTTTCGGCCCCTGATAGCGCCACTGCATCCATCTGCCGCTGTTGGTAATACTTCCTTCCTTTTCAACAGACACACATGCCGGAAGCATAAAGACTTCGGTCTTTATTGTGGAAGGATTCATGCCAGGACCTTTCCAGAAGGAGCCGGTTTCATTGTCAAAAAGGTTGACGTTAACCATCCAGTCAAGGTTTTTCATGGCCTCGCGGACTTTTCCGGCATTGGAGCTACTACAGGCCGGATTCTGACCCCAGGCAAAGAAACCATTAACAGTGCCCTTGTACATTACATCAAAGAGGCTCAACCAGGAATAATCGGTCCCATCCTCAACCTTAGGCAGCCAGTCATACCCAAAATCGTTTGCCTTTGTGGCCTTTTCACCAAAGAACGATTTCAGAAGGCTGACAGAATATTTTGGATAATTCTGCCACCAGTTGGCTGAAAGCGGATCATTGCTCTTTGGAGTCCACTTTTTGTTATACTCGGCAAGAGACACATTTGAAGCCCTCGGTGTTTTAAGATATCCGGGCCAGATGTGCCACAGCAGACACTGATCTGTGGAACCCTGAACATTTGACTCGCCTCGCAGAGCATTAATACCACCGCCTGCAACACCCATGTTGCCAAGAAGAAGCTGTATTATCGCCATTGTCCGGATATTCTGGACGCCTACTGTATGCTGAGTCCAACCCATGGCATACATGGATGTGCCGGCTTTTCCTGTAGCGCCGGTAGCAGCATAAACCTTGTAAACTTTCAGGAGATCGGCTTCCGGGGTTCCGGTAATAGAGGAAACCAGCTTTGTATTATACCTGCTGTAATGTTGTTTTAAAAGATTCAGTACGCAACGGCTGTTTTTTAAAGAACGGTCTAACATGGGTACACCGTTTGCGTCCATATCAAAAGACCATTTGCCCTTGTCATATTTACTGTTTTTTGCTTCATAGCCGGAAAACAGACCATCGCTAAATTTAAAGTCCTTTCCAACTATAAAGGGGGCGTTTGTATAATTGGCCACATACTCTTTATTATAGAGATTGTTGTCCACTATATACTTTATCATACCACCAAGAAAGGCAATATCCGTACCTGAACGCATAGGAGCGTAGATATCGGCCTTTGAAGATGTTCTTGTAAACCTTGGATCAACACTGATGAGCGTTGCGCCATTTTGTTGAGCCTCGGTAACATACTTGAATGATATGGGGTGATTTTCTGCAGCATTACTCCCCATGATAAGTATGCAATCGCTGTTTTTGATGTCAATCCAGTGATTTGTCATTGCGCCGCGTCCGAACGACTCTGCCAGAGCCGCAACAGTAGCGCTATGTCAGATACGGGCCTGATGTTCAATATAGACAAGTCCGAGCGCTCGCATCAGCGCCTGGTAAATCCAGCACTCCTCATTGTCCATGGCAGCGCTTCCTACCGAAACAATGTTTGTCGTCCGGTTTACCACCTGCCCTTTGGCATTTTTGTGTTCAAATGCCGCATCCCTTGTTTCCTTAACCCTTTTGGCGATTTGGGTTAGCGCCCAGTCCCAGGAAACCTTTTTCCACTCTTTAGCATACGGCGCTCTGTACATGGGTTCAACAAGCCTATTTTCATTCTCGGTCAGCTGAGAAATTGAAGCTCCCTTTGAACAGAGCGAACCCCTGCTGATGACATGGTCCGGGTCACCTTCGATGTTGATGACACGTCCGTCGCCTTTCTTGCTGGTATGCACAATAGCACCGCATCCCACCGCGCAATAGCAGCAGATTGTGGTGGTCTCCTTGGCATACTTTGTCTTGAGCATCTGCGCATGGGCTTTGATCGGCGTAAGATCTACTCCCAAACCGCAACCGCTTACAGCAAGACCGGCAACGGAAGCACCAGTAATCTGGATAAACTTCCTTCGAGTAACATTCATAAAACCTACCTCCTTTTTAAATCTCCGGTTAATATTAATTAATATTATCCACCAATTGCCGACATTTGCCCTGCAACTTCGCCGGGGTGATCACAGGCAATGTTGTGATCAAATGGTTTGTGGCTTACAGCTTGTAGAAAAATATCGGCCAGACTGCTGTCAAGATATCCTTTTCTGAGAGGACCTTTAAGATCATCTTGATAATCTGACAAAAGACATGCTCGCAGCTGGCCGCTTGCCGTTAATCTCAACCGATTGCATTGATTGCAGAAATGGCGGCTTATTGCATCAATAAAACCTATTTCCCCTTTTGCGTCTTTAAACTTATAACGCCTTGCAGGGCCGTCATTGATTCCATTTTTAACAGGAATCAATTCCCCTAATTCATTGATGCGTTTTTTTATTTCAGGAGCAAGCAATTGCTTGCCGATATTCTTAATATGAGGAATTCCTATTGGCATGTACTCGATGAATCGAATATGAAATGGATAAGAAAAGGATAATTTAGCGATATCTGTTAATTCATCATCATTGATTCCATTTAGGGCTACGACATTAATTTTTATAGGATTAAAACCCTCTCTTTGCGCTGATTCTATACCTTCCCAGACCTGATCAAACATGTCGTGCCCTGTTATCTCTTTATATTTTTGTCTGTTTAATGTATCCATGCTGACATTGATTCGTTTTATGCCGGCAGATTTAATTTTTTTAATATTATCTCTCAGCAAAATACCGTTGGTTGTTAGAGACACATCCGCAAGGCCATTTATCTTAGTTAATTCGCCCAGGAAATCGTAAACCCCTTTTCGTATAAGCGGTTCTCCACCGGTAATTCGGACCTTGGATATCCCCAGCCGCGCCCCGATTCTGACAAGACGCAGTATTTCTTCATATCTTAAAATTTCTTTATACGGAAGGAGCTGATGCAGATCATCAGGAGCGCAGTATATGCATCGCAGGTTGCAACGGTCGGTAATAGATATGCGCAAATAGTTCAAGCATCGATTATATTTATCGATTAAGTGTAAGTTTGGCAATTTTATTATCCTGTTATCGATATACGCCATTACCATAACCTGTTAGGAGGTAAACTCACAAAAAAAACGCCTCTGGTATCTTTCTACCAAAGGCGTTTTTTTTTACATCATATCGTACCTTTGGTAACCCGACAATCATGACCTTGCGGCTGTAGACTCGTGGTTTTGCGCCAATGTCTTTCGACATAGTTGCCTTTTTCTGTACGTTAAACAAATTTTGACGAATTTATAAAAATCGAAGGCGTAACGTATAAAACAACTTTTTACCAGCCCATCCATTTTTGTAACTTATAAGTTTGATTCGGTACTCCTGTCAAGAAGAAAGTTAAACAAAAAAACTCCGTGGATTAATCCTCGCGGGAACCATACGTGGTCTCAATCGATTCGGCTACTTTATTTACATATGAGAATATTTCGAGGATAGCTCTGAAGCTTTAATTTTCTTCTTCAGAATCAATCACATCATCATCCGGCTCATCATCCGCCACTTTAATGGAGCAAACATTTTTTAATATTTTATGACTATCAAAACCATCCTCAAACAATTCATCATCCCCAAGCACCTTATCTTCAACCTCTTCTAAATCCATACTAACTTCTATTGTTTTTGAAAACGATGCGGCATCATCAAAAAAAAGTTTAATGGGCTCTTTGTATTCCGTGCTATATATACTTATAACAGCTTCGGCTAATTTGTCTGCATATAACCCAACAGGAAACATATTATTTGTTCTCAACGCTTCGACCAGATGCTTCCTGCCTTTTGCAACAGCCGCTTCTATGTCATTCTTATCGTATGTTTCCTCGCAGACAAGTGAAAAGTGCTCTTTATTTATTTCCAGGAATTCTCTAATTATCAACTCGTTTTTTTCCTCATTTTTAAGGATTAAATATTTTTGTTTCATTGTTTACCTTTCAAATTTTCTATTGTGGTTCAAATGTCTTACTTTAATGATCAGGCAAGAAGATCTCGGATGCTTTTAAGTTCTGATCGGATGTCATCAAGTATGTTTGATGAAGAATTTGACTCTTCTTCAGGAATTTTGGATTTAAGATGCTGCTTTGCTCCCTGGATAGTATATTTTTTGTTATGTAAGAGATGCTTGATTTTCAGGATAAGCTCAACATCGTTTTTGCTGTACAGTCTCTGGCCTGAAGATGTTCTTTTTGGTTTTATCTTTGTGAACTCGGTTTCCCAGAATCGTAATACGGACGTTGGAAGCTCTGCGAGTTCGCCAACCTCTCCGATCTTAAAGTATAGTTTGTCCGGCAATTCTTTTTGATATGGCCTGTTATTTTGCATATGTAAAAAATTAATCAGGCAGGAAGTATTGCATCAAATCCCTTTATCAGCTTGCCTGTAATATCCTTGTGCAGGGAATTTATTATTTTATCTTCAAGTGTTTCAAAGGCCGACCTGTATGTTATTCTAAGTGAGATGCTTTTTTTGCCGGCAGGGATCGGACTGCCTTCATAAACATCAAACAAATGTAAATTTTCTACCAGATTTTCGTTAAGAACTTCAACACTTTTTATAATATTAAATGCCTCGATATCCTTATCGACAATCAGGGTAACATCTCTGGATGTTGATGGAAACTTTGGCAGCGGTTTTGCCGACTTAATATCAGGTATAAGTTCAATAAGATTGTCGGCATTAAGTTCAAAAATATATGCCTGTTGTTTTAGATCATAATTCTTAAGCACCTGAGGAAGAATCTCTCCGAGAATGCCTATTGATTTATTTCCAGCAAAAAGTTGGGCTGTATATCCGGGTTTCGTATAGCAGCAGTCTTCAGGCTGCATGCGGGTAAACTTTACGTTTGTTACGCACAGATTTCTTAAAAAAGCTTCAACAGCCCCTTTTATATCATAAAAATCACAGCTTTTTCCCATGGAAAGCCAGGAGTCATCCATTCTATTTCCAGTCCACAGGCCTGCCAGCATTTCAATCTCATCAGGCTGGCTGTCCTCTTTGCCGGTATTGAAAAAAACATTGCCGATCTCAAAAAGCTTAAGATTCTTATTCTGCATAGCCATGTTGTAATGCATTGTTTCAAGCAGGCCTGGAATAAGTGATGTCCGCAAAACCGATTGATCCTCTGCAATTGGATTTAAAATGTTCATTAAGCGTCTTTTCTGATCATTTGATTTAAGTTCGAGGCGATCGCATGATAATTTATTGATAAAACTATAAGTTATCGTTTCGGTAAAACCAAAACTCACAAGCAGGCGCTTGATATGATACCTTGAATCGATTTTTTTTGACGGTCTAACTGCTTCGGCTGCTATAAGAGGAAAGGTTGTTTTAATATGGTTATAACCGTAAAGACGCGCAATTTCTTCTACAAGGTCTTCAAATCTATTTATATCCACCCTGAAAGATGGCGGAATAACTCGAAGCTGATCATCGTCAATCTTTTCAACCTTAAATTCAATGGAACTTAAGTGTTGCTTAATATCATTTTGGCTTAACTCAGTGCCCAACATGCGATTTGTAGAGTCGGCGCTCATGGTAATCACCTTGTCAGGCACAGGTTTTGGATATTCATCAATTGCATCGCCGATCAGATTGCCCCCGCAGATTTCGGAGATAAGCTGCGCTGCCCGGTTTAATGCCGTGATCGTGCCCTTAGGATCTGTTCCACGTTCAAAACGGTGGGACGCATCTGTGGCAAGCCCTGTTTTTTTAGAAGTCCTGCGAATGCAGGCAGGATCAAAATACGCGCTTTCAAGCAAAATCCTTGTTGTGGACTGTTTGATTTCAGAATTTAATCCACCCATAACGCCTGCAAGAGCCACCGGTTTTTCACCATCACAGATCATGAGCATTTCCGGAGAAAGAGGGTGCTCTTTTCTATCAAGAGTTGTAAAAATTTCATCTTTTTCAGCTGTTCTGACAATAATTTTATTTTTTGCAAGGCGGTCAAAATCAAAGGCATGAAGCGGCTGGCCGGTTTCCATCATTACAAAATTAGTGATGTCAACAATATTGTTTATCGGCTTTAACCCTATCGATATCAGGCGGTCCTGAAGCCAGAAAGGTGACGGCGCAATTTTAACATCAAAAACAAGCCGTGCGCTATATCTTGGGCAAAGATCAGGATCTAATATTTTAACCGAAGTAAAGTTTGCAATATCTCCATCAGATTCAGGGAGGCTGATCTCAGGGCAGGTTAGCTTTGTAGCTTGAAATGCAGCAATTTCACGTGCTGTCCCAATTATACTGAGACAGTCCGGCCTGTTTGGAGTGAGGTCGATTTCAAGCACATGGTCTGACAGGTTAAGCGCTTGATGAAGCTTATCTCCAACATCAAAACTTTCTTCGAGCTCCATTATGCCGTTGCTGTTTGCTCCAAGCCCTAATTCAACGGCGCTGCAAAGCATTCCTTCCGACACCTCTCCCCGGATAGAGCATTTTTCCAGTATGGTTCCGTTCGGAAAAACAGTGCCGGGCAGAGCGCATGGTGCAAGAATACCGTTTTTTACATTTGGCGCGCCACAAACAACAGGAATAACCCTGTTGCCTATATCCACATGACAAAGTTTAAGCTTATCGGCATTGAGATGTGTTTCGATTTCTACAACACGGCCTATGACAACGGTATTGAGATAGCTGTATCTGTCTGAAACAGATTCGACTTCAAGGCCGGCCATGGTAAGAGCATCGGCTAAGTCATCAATATTCTTATCAACGGAGATATAGTCTTTTAACCAGCTTAAACTAACCTTCATATTAAAACTGCCTTAAGAATCTTAAATCATTCTCATAGTATTTGCGGATGTCATCAATTCCGTATTTCAGCATGGCAATTCGTTCTATCCCCATCCCAAAGGCAAATCCTGTGAAAATAGATGTGTCGTATCCGACATTTTCAAACACAGCGGGATGAACCATGCCAGCGCCGATTATCTCGAGCCATCCCGTTTGTGAGCAGACCCTGCATCCCTTTCCCCTGCACATGACGCAGCGTATGTCAACCTCGGCGCTTGGTTCTGTAAAAGGGAAGAAACTGGGGCGAAATCTCAGGCTTGTCTGTTCGTCAAAAATCTGGTGAATAAAGGTGGTAAGTATTCCCTTGAGATCTCCGAAAGACACGCGTGTGTCCACAAGAAGGCCCTCCACCTGGTGAAACATAGGGGTGTGTGTTAAATCGGAATCGCACCGGTAAACCTTGCCTGGAGCAATAATCCTTAATGGAGGCTTCTGCTTTTCCATTATTCTGGGCTGAGTTGGAGAGGTATGAGTTCGTAGAACTATATTTTGTGATATATAAAATGTATCCTGCATATCCCTGGCAGGATGATTTTTCGGGATATTAAGAGCTTCAAAATTATAATAATCTGTTTCAACTTCAGGTCCTTCAGCTATAGCAAAACCCAGCCTGGAAAAAATATCACATATTTGCCGGGTAATTTGTGTAATGGGATGCAAAGAACCATGGCTTACAATTCTTCCGGGCATCGAAACATCAATGCTGTCTTCAATTGCCGCTGACCTGTTTTCTATCCGTATTAATGCTTCCTTAAATGCTTCATCCAGGCTCTTTTTTATTTCATTAGTCTTTTTCCCCGCTTCTGCTCTTTTCCCCTCTGGCAGGCTTGCAATAGTTCTTAAGAATTGAGTAACAGCCCCTTTTCGCCCCAGATATTTTACAGAAAGATCATTAATCTTTTTGGTGTCAGAAGCGGCTTCAATCTCTTTAAGCGCATCCTCCTTAATCTGTTCTATGCTTTTATTCACTTATTGTTTTACATCCCTTATCATAGGGTATAAAAAAATTGTAACTGTTTACAGTTATCGGCCCACAGTTTTTTCAATAAACCATGCAATGACCGAAGCATGTTGGGTTTTGATGGTTACTCAGAATTTATATCTGTTGCGCAGCCAGGCCGGCTATCTGTGTGAATGCTAAAGGATCGGATATTGCCAGCTCTGCAAGCACCTTGCGGTCAAGCTCGATATTTGCGACCTTTAACCCGTGGATGAATTTACTGTATGACATGTCATTCATGCGGGTTGCTGCATTAATCCTGAGAATCCAGAGACTGCGAAAATCCCTTTTGCGAGCTCTTCGATCCCTATAAGCATACATGAGTGCTTTATCTACAGCATCAGCAGCAGTGCGAAATAGTTTGCTGCGGCCTCCACGAAACCCTTTTGCTAATTTTAAAACCTTGTTGCGACGTTTTCTTGCTTTAAAACCTCTTTTAATACGCATAATTTATTCCTCAATAATATTTAGTTCGGCTACCTTGTTAAAATAACTCAGCTTGAAAGCTTTGCAACACTACTGTTATTCGTCATTGGCCTCAACCTATGTATTAGGAAGAAGCAGCCGCACTTCCCTTTTGTTGGATTTGTCTATAATCTGGCTCTTCCTTAAAGACCTTTTACGTTTAGTGGTCTTTTTAGTCAGTATGTGACTTGAATGCGATTTTGAAAAGACGAATTTACCTGTGCCTGTTTTCTTGAAACGCTTTGCAGCGGCTCTATTTGTCTTAATCTTTGGCATGTTATATTTTCTCCTTTACAGCTCAAAAATCGATGGCGTGAGCGATTGACAAATGCCGGCCCACGCCATCGAAACCTTCTTTCAAAGGCCTCATTAAGGAAATGATTATTAATAAATAATCCGGTTTCCGGTTATTATTTTGGCGATAGAATCATCATCATGTTGCGTCCCTCAAATTTGGGAAACTGCTCAACAAATGCTATGTCCTTGGTTTCTTCGGCAATTTGTGCCAACAAATCCCTGCCGAACTGAGACAGAGTAATTTCCCGGCCTCTGAAAACGACTGTTATCTTGACCTTATCCTTATTGCCTATAAATTTCTTTATATGACCGATCTTGGTCACGAGATCATGATTCCCGGTCTTTGGACGTATTTTTATCTCTTTTACCTGAAATGAGCTTTGTTTTTTTTTGGCTTCCTGCAATTTCTTGGTTAGTTGATACTTATACCGCCCATAATCCATTATTTTGCAAACAGGAGGGTTTGCGTTAGGAGAAATTTCTACCAGATCAAGGCCAAAATCCTTGGCCATTGCGAGCGCCTTATAAGTTGGAATAACACCGATCTGATTGCCGTCGGGATCTATAACCCTTACCTCTTTTGCTCTTATCTTGTTATTAATGTTTGTTCTGTCTGATCTCTCTGGTTTATTTGTGTGTCTGAATATTGCTATGCCTTCACCTCCTAATGTTGCAGTTCAATCAACCGTAGTAAATATTAAAATTTTACAATTTTAATATAGAATACTATCGCATATATAACAATATTAATAAATGCAAGAAAAAAAATACGGTTTAAAACATTGATTTAAATACAGTGCAACCTTATTGCTGAAAAACAAGAACTCGCGCTGTAGTGCTATTGTATAAGTGTATACTTGGCCAACAGGCTTCCCGCCCAGTAATTATTATTCGGATTTGCAAAATATTGCCTGAAAAGTTTCAGGCTTTTTTCACGTAATATATTTGGAATCATTAAAATTTTACTATTTCTATACAAAGGAGATAATTTTGTCAAATCAGATTTTGTGAATCCTCCCATTACATCTTCATATGCATAAACAATTTTGCCGATATTGCTTAAAACAAGAGCGCAGTAGCACATAAGGCACGGTTCCAGTGTGCAGAACAGGGTTGTTTCTTTCTTGTTTAAAACCCCTTTAAAATTGACAAGATGCCTTAAGGCAACTATCTCTGCATGGTCTATTTCATTTGCGGAGGTTCCTGAGGTGCCTGCCCGGGATCCGGTTGCGACAATCTTATCCTGATGCACTATCACACACCCAACAGGGAATTCTCCGGCTGATAATGCCTTTTTTGCCTGGTCAAGCGCTTTTTCCATAAAATAATTATAGTTCATAAGTCGTGTCATATTGAGCAGCTCCCATCAATTTCAAATGCATAAACAATTCTTGCTTCCATCATGGCCTGCTTTTCCGAAATTGATATAAAGTCAGCATGTCCGGCAATTTCGAGGAGCTCGGGTTTTGAAGGTATTGAATCAAGGCCGTTCGAAATTACCTTTCCTGTTGATCCGCTGACAACTTCCGCATCCTCTCCGTTTGATACGACAACCACAGGCACCTGATAACCGGAAACAAGCCTTGATATGGCAAGAGCGGGCCGGCATCTGGTTACCATGGAACCGGGGCCGTATTTTATTATCATGCAGATCCTGCCTGATAAAGTAACCATGAAATCAATATTTATAACAGCTGTTTTATCTCCCACATTTACAAGAAGTTGATGCCCGGCTTTGATCTCCTTTTTTTGATACCCTTTATGATTAACAAGCAAATGCGCCAATTTTTGTCTATATCGCTCGTCATGTGTATCTTTTATGGTTTTGCCGGTAATATAATCTTCAATTTCACCAAGTATCAGGCAACTTTTGCCCATTTAGTTTTTTAACTCCTCTAAAAAACGATGATTTCGTAAAAAGTCGTCACTCCGGTGAAAACCGGAGTCCATAGCAGTTGCAACTACCTGAAAAGACTGGATAGCGCTTTAGCTTCACTACGTGTCCGGCTTTCGCCGGAATGACGGGAAACGGTGTTTTTTGACTTTTTACAAGTTCATCAACTTTAAATTGAGTCTGTTATCGTGTAAAGGAATATTTGCATGATTTCCAAAACATTTGGGGTTTTTTATCAGCTAATTCCATCGGCCATAGGGAAAATCGGTATGGTATGCGGTTCAAAAGAATGACGCCCCTTTGATCTTGCGTATCATGCTTCCCCCGGGAGCCGCAAGGGCGGTTGGCTCGGCGCTTGCCAGAAACCCCTTTCCGCTTATCATACCCTGTCATCGCGTGATAAAATCCAACGGCTATCTGGGAAATTTTGGGGGCGGATCAGAGATGAAGGAATTTCTTCTACAGATGGAAGGTGTGCCGTCAAATACCAGGGGGAATCCCTGTCGAGCTGGAACAGGCCCATAATGCCATCCAGGATGGCCTCGACCACTTTCTCCGGAACATTTTTTTTGGACAAAAAACCCAGCTTGACCGCACTGCAGACGAGAAAATCGTCTTCCTATACTCTGCTCAATTCACGCTCATGCGCAAGACCGGCCAACTCCCGCAGCTTTTTACGAATTGGTTTTGCATGCTGATGTGTCATATTTTATAATATTATCAAGATGCTAAGCCAACAACTGATTTACCAATGGACCTCCCGCAAATTCCCCCCCGTTCTCATAGTCCTCACAAGTTTAAAAGTTGAGAATGTCCCGCAAGTCCCCAAAGCATTTCCCGTGGGCGATCTCCTTCAGGCCAGTCCTTTATGTGCATATCTTTTTTACCTTTTTGAAGAGTTCCTTGCTTGCGTCTTTCCGATGTCATCTATAACCTTGTAAAGTGAAAAAATCAATAAATCTATTGTGTTCCGCTATGTTCTGCATCAGAAAACGGGTAGAGTAATGATAAAATCAAATATAGTTTAGTGTCTCAGCATAGATTTCTACAGGATGTTTAACAATAATTTTGCTTTGCGACCTGGAAAGCATGTCTGAAATCTGGATCATGCAGGCAGGACATCCTGTAGCAACGACTGAACATCCGGTGCTTAAGATATTTGCTGCTTTCCGTTTTCCGATCTGAGATGAGATGGCATGGTGCTGCAAATTAAAGCTTCCGCCCGACCCGCAACACCTGTCTGCTTCGGGCATCTCTTGCAGATGGTATCGAGGGTTGGCCTTGATGAGCGCCCTGGGTTCTGTTGACACTCCAAGAGATTTTGAAAGATGGCATGGGTCGTGATAGGTTACGACAATAGATTGATCGCTATTACTCTCTCCTGTTTTAATACCGATCTTTGACACAAGGAATTGATTAATATCCATGGTTTTATCCGCCATTTTTTCGACCCTGTACTTGAGATCAGACCTCTCAAGCATCATGGGCCATAGCTTTTTTATCGTATAAGCGCAGGTAGCGCATGCTGTAATCAGATAATCAAACTCCTGTTTGTCAAATATTTCGAGATTTAAGTTAACCAGGCGCTCAAAGGTATCTCTGTCACCTGAAGTCAGTGCCGGAGCACCGCAACATCCTTGACCCTCCGGTATAAAAAAGCCGACTCCATGATGATCCAGAACATCGCAAACAGCCTGAGCAACTCCTGGAAAAATTTTGTCTGTAAGGCAGCCGACAAAAAATCCCACCTTAATGCCTGAATGACCGGATCCTGTGCGCTGAACCGGCAGCAATTTGTGAAATGGTTTATCGGCCAGAGGCATAAAATGACGGTTTCTCAGCAAAGGTGAGGCAAGCCTTGCGCAAGAGGTCCCAAGAAATTTGTCTGTTGGTTTGGTAAAAAGTCTCTGCGCCCATATAGACCATTCCAAAAAACGGTTAAAGGTTTCAGGGCAGGCCAGCACACCTCTTAATATCAGCTTTTGTGCTAAAGAAAGACCCATAAAGGATGTAAGGATCATGCGGGATTTAATAAAGATTTCCAGAATGCTTACCCGGCTGGGGCAGTTTTCTGCACAGGAACCGCAAAGAAGACAACGGGTCAAACGCTTGTAAACACCTTTTGGGTCTTTGAACATTTCATGCGCAAGCCCGTCAAGAAGCGCCAGTTTTCCGCGAGCCACATCGGCTTCGCGGCCTGTTTCCGCAAAGACCGGGCATACTGCCTGGCACATCCCGCAGCGCATGCAGATTGAAAGCTGGTTTTCAAGCTCCTTCATAAGCAGTGTAAGCTCTTTTATATCATGCATTTAATAAATTTCCTGCGATTGCCTTTGCAGTTCAAAAAGTTCCTGGTATTAGTAAGCCATAAATGATAATTGTAACCGTTCAAGGTTCACGGTTCAAAAGTTCACGGTTATAAAGCAATCGACCGTGTGACTGACAACCTTAAAACAGTTAGTTTTTGTAGCCTATGACATGGATTTTGTAAATGAACAAAAAAAGAGAAAATCCGCTTGTAAGTGTAATCATCCCGACTTTCAACCGTGGCTGGATACTTAAAGAGGCCATTGATTCGGTCCTGACCCAGACTTTTGAAGATTTTGAGCTGATTGTCATAGATGACGGTTCAACCGACAACACCCCGGATATTCTTAACTCATATAAAAATGATATTACAGCTTTTACTCAAAAGAATAAGGGGGTAAGCGCTGCAAGAAACAGAGGGATTGCCCTGTCGTCAGGCCGTTTTATCGCCTTTCTTGATTCAGATGACCTCTGGATGCAAAACAAGTTGTCAACACAGGTTGATTTTTTTAATGAAAATCATGATGCCCTGATTTGCCAGACCGATGAGATATGGATTAGAAACAATGTAAGGGTCAATCCAAAAAAGCGGCACAAGAAGTTATCAGGGATGATTTTTGAACATTCCTTAGACCTGTGCATGGTAAGCCCTTCCGCGGTAATGATAAAGCGCGGGCTCTTTGACAAAGTCGGCCTGTTTGATGAAGACCTGCCAGCATGCGAAGACTATGATCTATGGCTCAGGATAAGCTGCATCTATCCTGTATACCTTATAGATAAACCTCTTATAATAAAACGCGGCGGACATGAAGATCAGCTTTCAAGATTGCCGGTACTGGACAAATACCGGATTAAGGCGCTAAACAAAATAATTGCAAGCGGCCTGCTTTCAGAAGGGCAGTACAGGGCGGCCATAAAAACCCTGAAAGAAAAATGTGCGATCTATGCTAATGGATGCCTTAAACGGGGACGCGCAGATGAAGCCCTTTTTTATAAAACCGGTTCATCTTCAGGCATTGGCATGTCTTCATAGACATGTTTGACAAGGTGCCCCAGTTCAGGGAAAATAAGAGCTTTGCATGCGAGTTTACATGCCTTGAGGCTTCCCGGCATACAAAAGATAATGGTTCCTTTAACAACCCCGGCGGTAGCGCGGGATAAAAGGGCGGCAGAATCTATCTCTTCGAAACTGAGCTGGGCAAAAAGAGGGCCGAATGCCGTAAGCTCCTTATCAAACATCGGATGCACAGCTTCAATGGTAACATCTTTGCTGCTTATGCCTGTGCCGCCTGTAAGCAAAATAACATTAGGCTTATAATCGCTTATAACTTCAATGACGGTTTGCGCTATTGTTTTGCTGTCATCCGGAACAACGCGGTGAAACACCACCTCGTGCCCCTCCTTTTTAGCCCGCTTGCTTATCCAAAGGCCGCTTTTATCGTCCGCAATTGTTCGGGTGGTTGAAACCGATATTATGGCTGCCCTTACACTTTTTGGAGCCTTTTTTTTATGTTCTCTTGTACTCATAATGAGAGCTTTGCAATAGTGACCTGGTCTTTGCCGTCATGTTCGGCCAGTAAAACATTTACCGTTTCAGAAAGCCTTGTTTCAATAAATTTGCCGACATAATTTGCCTGAATCGGAAGTTCCCTGTGCCCCCGATCAACAAGCACAGCCAGCTCAATACGGTCAGGCCTTCCAAAATCTATAATCGCATCCATTGCCGCCCTTATGGTGCGACCTGTAAACAGAACATCATCGATTAATATAATCTGCTTACCATCTACGGAAAATGTTATATCTGTGGCCTGAACTATGGGGTTGTGGCTAATTCTTGTCCAGTCGTCGCGGTACATCGTAATATCTATATCACCTGTTGGAACTGAAACCCCTTCGATCCTATCAATTACGGCCTGAATACGCTTTGCAAGATAAACGCCGCGTGTGTGAATGCCGATCAGCGTGAGGTTGTCAGCCCCTTTGTGCTTTTCAAGTATTTCATGGCTGATCCTTGTCATTATACGATCTATATCTGCTGCATCCAAAATAATATCATACTGGCTCATTAATTCTCTCCAATTTTTTGAAGAACCATGCGGTCCGCCTCAGGCAGACATGGAATCTTCGACTATAAGAAAATTTACCGTTTTTAGATTCACCATATTATGCATTTATATCATGAAACATGTCTTGATCAATATATATATCTTTGCGTTCAAATACTTGTCAAAAACATGGCTGCGGGCGGATTCGAATTACCTTGATTTTGCATGATATTTTTGTTTATCATACTATTTTTTAGTAAGTCAATATTGATGAATTCGTAAAAAAACGGATTCATCAGGTGTTAAGTGTAAAGTGTCAGGTGTCAGGTTAAAGCAATTGCCTGTTTAATCATACGCTTAACATGGTTCGCAAAAAGTGGTTCTTTGGCTTTTTGCGAAACTATCAAACTTTATGGCGAGACTCTTAATATGAAATATCCTTGCAGCGGTGTAATACTGGCCGGCGGATTAAGCACCCGCTTTTCAGGACAAAACAAGGCTTTTATCTCTATTGGCGGAAAGCGCATACTGGATCATATATATGAGGTTTTTAACAAACTGTTTGCAGAAATTATTCTGGTTACCAATGATCCGGTTCAATATCTGGAATGGGATTTGAATATAGGTACAGACCTTTTTTCAATTAGAAGCTCCTTGACAGGAATACATGCAGGCCTGTTTTATTCGACCAATCCTTATTCCTTTTTTATAGCATGTGACACCCCGTTTTTAAAAACAGAGATGGCCGAGGCAATCGTAAACAGTATCGAGTCGGATGTGGACATTGTTTTACCTGAAACATCGGAAGGGATTCAGCCTCTTTGCGCCGTCTATTCAAAACAATGCCTGAAACATATTGAAGCGCAACTATCCAAAAAGGAGCTTAAGATACGGCAGTTTTTTAAAAAGGTTCGCGTAAAAAAACTTCCGGAAAATCTATTACGAGAAAACGATCCTGATTTATTATCATTTTTTAATGTCAACACTCCGGACGATCTGACCAAAGCAGAAAAAATTATCCAAAATACTTTTAAATAAGAGGTATTCGTAAAAAGTGATTTTGTGGCTGAATCCCAAAATTGGTTACAGAGAGAGCAAAATTAGACTTTTTACGAATGCGTCAAACAAGAGGTGGTTATGAATCTAAACAATCTTATCAATGCTATAAAAAAACACCCTGATTACAGCAAGACAGGGATGATCCTTTGCCATAACGGAGTCGTGCGCGGCACATCGCGGGATGGCCGTCAAGTATCAGGGCTTAGAATTGTTGTAGATCGTGAAAAACTGCGCAACGTGATAACAGAAAATAAAAAAAGAAAAGGCATTATAGAAATACTGATTGAAATCGCTGAAAACAAAGACCTGTCTGTCGGCGATGATGTTATGTTTCTGGTTGTTGCCGGCGATATACGCGACACTGTTATTGAGGTGCTAAAGAAAACTCTTGATGAAATTAAAACTACCGTCACTACAAAAACAGAGTTTTTTGTGTAACTGTTTCAGCTGAGCGCCTTAAATTATTAAACGTGTTGCTGTTTTGCTGAAACCACAAATTGTGATTTCAAAAGTTTGGAGAGAGTATGATAGAGGGGAGTTTAACTAAAGTTCAGCTCGATGGAAAGAACCTGTCAATTGCATCAAAAAGACTCTCTGAAGAGATCGGCTTTGAAATATAGTCGTCCATGCCGGCATCCAAAAATCTCTGCCTGTCTTCTTTCAAGGCATAAGCGGTCATTGCGATAATCGGAATACTCGGGTTAAGGACATTGAATTGAGGCTCACGGATTATCCTTGTCGTTTCAAGCCCATCCATGACGGGCATTCTTATATCCATTAAAACAAGATCGAATTCCTCTTTTTTTAACAGCTCAAAGGCCTCCTTTCCGTTATCTGCGGTAACCACCAAATAATTTCTAATAGCCAGAATTCCCTTTGCCACCTCCTGGTTGTTTTTTGAATCGTCGACCAAAAGAATTCTCAATTTAATTTCTTGCTCTTCTGATGGCATTGCTTCGGAAATAATAATTTCATGATCCTCGGCCGCATGGTCAAGCTTTTTTATTTTTTTCAGGGGTACTGTAAACCAGAACTTTGACCCTTTGTCCGATTCGCTTTTAACACCGATTTTACCTTTCATCATTTCGGTTAATTTTTTAGATATGGCAAGTCCAAGGCCGGTTCCTTGATGAATTTGCGTAATATGAGAATTTATCTGGGAAAAAGATTTGAAAAGCTTGTCAATCCGATCTCCGGGGATGCCGACGCCTGTGTCTCTGATAGAGAACCTTATAGTCACATGGGTATCTGTTTCATTGTCCAGCGATACATGAATGATGATAATACCTTTTTCTGTAAACTTGACGGCGTTTCCAATAATGTTTCTCAAAATCTGCTTAATTTTTAGGGCATCACCCAGAACCTGTGATGGCACATTGCTTTCAACAATAGACTCTATTTGAAGATCCTTCTTGCGGGCCATGGCGATCATTTGGTTTTTAACATCTGTTATTGCCGCTCTGAGGTTAAAGTAGAGACAATCAAGATCCATCTTTTTTGCCTCTATCTTTGAAAAATCGAGTATATCGTCGATCAGGGTCAGCAAGTCGTGCGCTGAAGAATCGACCATGGTCAAATAATCCCGCTGCTTTGGCGTTAGTTCCATTTGAAGGACAAGCTGTGTCATCCCCATTATCACATTCATGGGAGTCCTGATTTCGTGGCTCATGTTTGCCAGAAACTCGCTTTTTGCGTGGTTTGCGGCATCCGCGGCTTTTTTAGCTTTAATCAATTCCTTTTCTATATGCTTACGTTCTTGTATTTCCTCCTTTAATTCCTTGTTTGTTTTGAATAGTTCAGCAGTGCGTTCCTCCACCCGGAGTTCCAATTCATCGTGTGCTTTCTGTAGCGCTTCCTCCGCATGTTTGCGTTCTTCAATTTCCTGTTTCAGTTGCTTGTTGGTTTTGGTCAGTTCGATGTTATCTTCGGAAATCTTTTGTTTAAGCTCGTCTCGGTATTCAATGAGACAATCTGTTATAACCGTATGGGTGATAATACCAACAAACTCATCGCCTTTGAACACCGGCAACACAAAATTTTGACTCTCCTTCATTAATTTCAAAACCGATCCAATGCCATCCTCAAAATTTACACGAGGCTTGTCATGCATGCAATCAATCACAAGATTATGCGGAGATTCGATGATGTCAGAGGGGGTAAGAATCCCTGAAAACGAATTGCCATCTAACACAACCAGGAACGAGTTGTCTTTCAGGCACTTTTCAATAGACTCTATCCCTGCATATGGATTTGTTTTTTCAAACGACTGTTTCACCAGATGCTTTATTCTCATTTTCTCTTTTAGAGCGTTCCCTCTATTTGATCGTGATATATAGTTACATTGAAATCTACCTTTACGCATTCACCGATCATAATGAACGGAAAGACTTTCGCCTTTAGTATCTCGATAATTTTCTTCATCGGCATGCGTTTGAGAATTTTTTTGCTTATGAGTATCGCTTCAATAACAGGGTCATCAATTTCGAACATTTCAAACCTGTCCGGCTCTAAAAGGTGAAGACATTTTGACATACCTGCCTTTCCTTGCGGGCACTTTTTGCCAAGCAGCAGAATATCATCAAACGGCGGAAACTTTATATCCACAAAACTGAGCGCAACAGTAAACCTTGAACCTTCTTTTTTCATTCTATATCCTCCTCGTCAGTTTGGCGCTTTAACCAGGAAAAGCATTAATTTATCATAAGCTGTAATTGTCGAATATGTGGGTATAACTCCAGATAAGCCGTTCAAATCATTTGAATCTGGTCATTGCTATCAATATTTCAGCCAAAACAAATCATGGTAGCAGCTGATTCCAAAATTTTGGCAAGTAGGTGTCAAATAAAATTATCGGGATGTTCGGATAAAAACTTAATTATTTTTTCTGAAACAAGAGGGTCGCCACAGGGCAAAACCTTTGTGGGACTTTTGGTGTCACCCATTAAAGGGCTGGTCAGCTCCAGCGAGAATGACAGGCGGAGCGAATATTGTTATGCGCCAAATATTTTTTGACGAAAGATAAAAAAAACAGCCCCCAAAATGCAAAGAGCGGCCCATAAAAAATCTAATCGTAATTTTTCCTCCATAAAAAAAACCGAAAAAGGAACAAAAACTGAAAGAGTTATTACTTCTTGAAGGATTTTGAGTTGTCCGAGATTCATAACTTGAAATCCAACTCTGTTTGCCGGAACCTGGATTAAATATTCAAAAAGAGCTATCCCCCAACTAATTAATGCGGCAATTATCCAAGGCTTGCTTGAAAGGTTTTTCAGGTGTCCATACCATGCAAACGTCATAAATATGTTACTACAACACAACATTCCAGCTGATAAAAAAATTGTACGCATTTCTTTAATTTTCCTTCACATAACCAACAAACCCCGCAGTTAGCGCAGTTTGTATTTATAGGCGTTTAATAAATTTTGGAAATTTTTGGGAAATTTTGGGGTCACATCTTGATTAACTCACTTATTCTGCCATATTCCTTTTTAAAGGTTTTATCGACACGAAGTTTTTCTCTGAAAATAGCAACTCGCCTGCTAACGGATGAGTACGACAGACCGAACAGTCCTGATATCTTCTGGTTTGTAAAACGTCCTGTTTGCCACAAAAAATATATCATCAAATCTCTGGCCACCTTATCTTTTTCCGGTATCCTTAAAGATTCTCTGAATGATTCAAGATCACATTCTAAAGCATCGGATAAGCCTCGCAGTAGTTTTTCAGGCTCATGCTTCTTAAGCAGCATTATCTGTTGAGGCAGTTCCGGGTGGGCTTTTCTTTTAAAATCAGGCAAAAATCCGGATTTCAGTCTATCGGCAAATCCGGCTGTCCCAAAAAATAAACCATAGCGCAGCTCTTCAAACAGAGATGCTTCCTCTTTTGAATATCTCTGAACCTTTTTACGATAGGCTAATTGCGGATTATCTGTACCGAGCTGCGACAGAACGGTATCTGTTTTCAACCATTCGGGATACTTTCTGTTATAGGCATATACCGGATAACTGCTCCACTTATAATTAATAAGCCGTTTAACGATACCGGCTCTTAATGGATTGCGATGAATATAACATGACAAACGAACAAGGTAAGCATCATTTTCTACGATAAGACTTTTAAACCTGCCCTGAAACAGATGACCACTGCGGGCATGGCGGTTATTAAAACGTCTTGTATAAGTGACTCCCAGCCACTGCATTGCCTTTGAAAGGTTGGGATTGTTTGTTCGAAGAAGAATATGGTAATGGTTGTCCATTAATACATAGGCAAAAATATTCACATCAAAGCGATCTGACATTTCACCCATAATGCGAATAAAACAATTCCGGTCCTCATCGTCCCCAAATATATCCTGCTGTTCGTTCCCCCGTGAAAGAACGTGATACAGAGCACCTTTAAATTCAATTCTCCATGATCTCGACATGTTTTTTAAATAGCATCTACGTAAACAGATGTCAAACTAATGCGCTAATCAAGATGTGACACCAAAGCTTCCACCAAAGCTTCCAAAGCTTTTGAGGGGCCCGGAAGTTACTTCTCGCCGGCGAATACCCCCCACGCGCCGAAATCCGAAGTGTCAGAAACGACAGTCCATGCGCCGGCCTGCTCGGCTGCGCCGGGTCCGAAATGGGCCCCATTAACGTCCCAATCGGAAACAGCGCCTCCATCAACCCTGAATGTTCCCCCTGAAATGATAAACTGGCCGCTGCTGTCAACAGTGGAACTTCCCGCCTGGACAAAGCCCACCGTATGACCGCCCCCGGAGGCATTGAGGTTAAAGTCCTGGATGGAGGAGGACCCGAAATTAACACTTGAACTGTAGGTTCCTTCCATGTCCGCATTGCTGGGATAATAGGTCCCGCGGACCACACCGCTGTAAGTATAGTCACCCGAAAGAGCGGCCAGTTGGCCGATCTTTGTGGGATAGCCCTCGACAAACCAGAACTTGTTGATAAGTTCGTAAACAGTGCCCCCGATGTTGAGTTCAGGCAGGGTTTTCGCCGAGTGGTAGCCCCACTGGAGGTAGTTGTAATGTCCGAGATATGTTCTCAGGCCCTCAATGTTTAGGGGGTCGGAACTTGAACCAGGGGGATCCAGGTAGACCTCCCCCCGGGCATCCACTTCATCGCCGTTGCTCACCTCGTCGGCTAAATAATAGTTGCTGGGATTGACCGCGCCGTATGCATAGACGTCGTCCATAGGGTCGGTATGCTGGAGAGAATTGCTGGCAAAGGCGTCCCTAACCTCTCCGTTGTTGTACTTGAGAAAGGCCGAAAAATAACCATGCTTTTTTTCTTCCGTTTTTGTCCCGGTTTCGAGGCTGGTGAAATCGGTCAGGTTCTCGGCGTTATCGGCGCCCGATCGCAAGGTCGTTTCCTCTCCGGTGTCCATTACGAGTTCTTCTCCTTCAGCCTTCACGCCTTCCCCGATCTTTTCTCCTTCCTGCCTCATCCTGGCGGCGTATTGGATATCGGCCATGACGGTAGGATCATACTTTTTCACGTTGTCAATGGTATTGAACGTCTCACCGGGATTGAGGAGAATTCCGTTGACGTCGACCTGGCCGTCGCCGTTGGCCACCACGGTTACAGGCCGACCATTTTCTCTTGGCTGGGCCTTCGCCATATAGGTGCTCAGAGCGTTCCCGCTGTCAGCCCTCTTCTCCGGTTCCAGATAATAGACATGGGCGCCGAACTTGGTTCCACTTACACCTACGACGGCCGTGGGGGTCTTGAGGTTGAACCGGGTGTCCTTGTAAAGGAATAGTCGCATGGAGTAAAACATGGCCTTGCCCTTGACCATGCTGAAAAGGGACCTCTTTTTCCCCTCTTTTCTTTGATTCACGTATTCTTCCACGGCAAACCTTGAATCCTGGGCCATGGTGACCACATCGTCGTTGGAAAACCGGATGCGACAACGAGAATCGGCCAGGGTACTGAGGCCGTCGTTTTCAAAGACGGCGTCCCCCGATCTTCCGAAATAGGCCTCCCTGGTGGCCCTGTGGATCACGACGACCGTGCCGTTGAGATCGTGGATGACACCGACCAGCTTGTTGGAGGAGGGTATAAAAGAGTCCTTGATCTCCATACCCTTCAATGCCCCTGGAAGGTCCTGGTCCGGCACGGCGGCGCCCCGATTGACCCGGGCGCCCAGGTCCATCGCTGTCAGGGCGAAACAAAGGATCAAGAAACACCACAAGCCCGGCAAGCCTATCTTAAACTTTTTCATTGCACTTCCTCCTCTTTTTGCAAAAAGCGGACGGCCTCGGAGACCCGGCCGTAGACATGGACCTGATAGATTAGAACTTGACGCCCACATTAAAGCCATAGATGTCCTTCTTGAAATCATAGAGTTCCGTGTTGGAATTGTTGTTGATCAGGTTGTAGGAGATCGAAGCGAAATAGCGATTGGAGAAATTTCTGCTGAACACCACGTAGAAATTGTGCCTCTTGTCGGTCCTGAAATAGGCATCGGGCCACAGAAAGGCGGACGTCGCATATTCCCTTCTCGTATATTTATACCGGGTATAGATTTCCAGATCCCAGTTCCACCAGTTCAACCGCTTGAAATAGGAAACCGCCAGATTGTTGGCATCGTAGGAAAACCTTTTGTTTTTGGCATTGAGGTTTTCGTCGGAGATGTAGAAGGAAAGGATGTCCTTGCGGTTGTTGAGGTAGAAGTTGGGGTTGATTTCCCAGATCCGGTTGATGTTGTTCTGACCGCTCTTGTCATCCGGAGGAGACGAGGGATCATAGGTGTCCCGTAAATAGGAGAACATGCCCCTGAGGCTGAATCCGGGGGTAAAAAAGTATTCGTAACTCGGGCTCAGGTCAAAGGTGTCATAAAGATGGTCATGTTCATAGATGTTTTTCGCATAGCCGACAGGCAATTTGAGTACGCTCTTGCTGCTTACCAGCCAGGGTCCGGTTGTCAACCGCAACTGGGTGAAATCAAAGTTGTGATATTGGTCTACGTGGGTCTGGTAAAAGGATCCGGTCGTGTTCCACATCCAGCCCCTTTTTTCTCCCGCGTCATAAAGTGCGTTTCCCGCCAGGCTGATGACGCCCACCCAGTCCCTCAAGGACCTTTGGGTGTTGCTCAGGACAATCGTTCCGCCTTCGGGGACATCAATGAACTCCAGATCGGGGCCGGAACTGACATTGCTGTCACTCTGGACCCCCAGGGAGATCCTTGCGTTGACAAAGAGCCTTTTGGTCTTTTCATCAATGGCCGCCAAGAGCCTTTTGATGTTGCTTTGCACAGTCTCGAGGGGTTTGGCCTCGAGAACGGCGTTTAGCTCCTTGCGGGCTTCGTCGTACTTTCCCATCTCGAAGTATACGGTACCAAGTTCCAGCCGCACCCTGTGGAGGTCGGGTTCGATAGCCAGCATGTCCCTGAACTTGGTAATGGCCAGATCCTTTTCGCCCGCCTTTGCGGCACAGGACGCAAACCAGAACATGACGTCCATGGTCTCCACCTGATCCGATATCTCCCTGAAGATGGGAAGGGCCCTTGCGTATTCCCTGTCATAGAGGAGGGTCAGGGCCTGAGCCAGCTTCTTGTCGAGGTCCTCCACTTCCTGCGGAGACATCTTTTTCAGTTTTTCCAGTGCCCCCTTGTCGAAGGCTTCCGTCTGGGGGCTCTTTACCAGCATACCACCTGTGTCCCCCTGGGCAAAGGCGAGGGTGGACAGAAAGGTGAGTATGACGATGGGAATAAACATGATAGCCGCTTTGGGTAGATAAAATATCTTCATGTGTCCTCTACAACAGGCGTGTTCAGTCTTTTTCGAGTTATTTTAAAATGTTGTGATAGCATCAGGCGGCGTTCTGATTTTTTCTATTCCATTAATACATTTAATTCCTTCGATTACCGCTGCCAACCTCAAGGTTTTTACAAACTTCTGGTGGATATTTTTTTGTCCATTTTTTCAAAGGAAGATAGAATTAATGCAATGATTAAAATTGTTTTAATAATTATACATTGAACCATTTAATTGTAAGGCAATGAATCAATGATATCAGCTATTGGTCGCTTATTTCTTGATTTTAATCACTTATTAATATTTTATTTTTGGAATGCTTCTCAGTTTATGAGTTTGTATCGCAGGAAGATAGCAGCTGAGTTCTTTTTTAGTTCGAGTTTCAGGTCCAAGGCTGTGAAGCAAAAAACCCCACACTTCATGTGACTGAAGAAATGGGGCTTTATTTTTTTGTAATCCAGTTATTGTTCACTTGTTCCTCCTCTTTGAGGTTCAAAAAACAGACCAAAATAAATTCAAGATACTATATATTAATTGAATAAACAAGTAAATAACTATCTTTTAACCTAAAAAAACTGGGTCAAGTATGTCTTTGACCCTTATTAATACTTTTCTGTATTTCTTCTATCTGTCTTTTATTTTTCTGTCGTATTTTTTAAGCTTTTAAACTCTTCTGTTATTAAGGTTTTTGCCTAGTATTGTCTTCCATGAGTCAAAGGCAGACTTGCCCCCATTTGTTCCTCATTTTGACCTTCAAATATCAGTCTTCCTTTCCTGTGGCTAACTATTGTATTAAGCAGAAAAAATCTGCATATTAACACTATATATTTTCTTTATAAGAGGAATATATTATGGGATATAAGAGAAAGCATGTAAAGAATCGGATATTGAGATGCTAAGAGACCGGGGGCGTTTTCGAAAGTCTCGCTAAAAGACTTTACAACAGCCTGGTCTTGAATTATAAAATATAAGGTAACAGTTCGCGGTTTACAGTTGTCGGTTCACGGTTTAAAAAGATTAAACAGGATAAACAAAAATGAACAATTTAATTACCCTGGTTATCGCTACAGGAAACAAAAACAAAACATCTGAAATTAGAGACCTTTTAAAGGGGTTTCCGATTAATATTAAAAACCTGGGCGATTTTGGTCCTATTCCAGAGGTTGAAGAGGACGGAGATACCTTTGATGAAAATGCTTACAAAAAAGCAAGCTTTACGGCAAGAATTTTAGGGTTGCCGGCTCTGGCCGATGATTCAGGGTTGCTGGTCGAGGCTCTTGGAGGCGCTCCGGGAGTTCATTCAGCCCGCTATGCCGGAGAAAACGCAACAGATAAGCAAAGACGGGACAAACTGCTGCAGGAAATGGAAGATAAGACCGACCGCAGGGCGGCCTTTGAATGCGTGATATCGATTGCTGTTCCAACAGGGGCTGCTCTGACATATGAAGCCCGCTGCGAAGGCTTGATAACCAGAGAGCCTGCCGGCTCAAATGGATTTGGATATGATCCTGTTTTTTACTATCCGCCGCTTAAAAAGACCTTCGCAGAATTAACGATGCAGGAAAAGAGCCGTGTGAGTCACAGAGGGAAGGCTCTCAGGGAGCTAAGGGATGAATTTGACAAAGCCCTGACCTGGATACGCCAGAATATGCCGGCTCAATTAAAATTTAAATGTAATGGTGAGTAAAATGATTGCAGACCTGATTAAAAAAAACAGAAGTTGTAGAAGATTTTACCAGGACCACGCAGTGTCTTTAAAGACTTTAAAGGGCCTGGTAAATCTTGCAAGGCTGTCGGCTTCCGCGGCAAACTTGCAGCCGTTAAACTACATCCTTTCCAGCAATCCCGTGGAAAATGGCCTCATATTTTCCTGCCTTGCCTGGGCTGGATATATCAAAGACTGGCCCGGCCCAAAGGATGGAGAAAGGCCGGCAGCCTATATAATCATTCTCGGTAATACAGATATCAGAAAAAATTTTGGGTGCGACCATGGGATTGCAAGCCAGAGCATGCTGCTTGGCGCAAGGGAAAAGAGCCTTGCAGGATGCATTATCGGATCGGTAAACCGGAGAAAACTCCGTAAAATTCTTAACATACCGCCTAAGTATAAAATACTTCTTGTCCTTGCAATCGGAAAGCCCAAAGAAAAGGTTAAAGTAGAAGTTGTTGATTCCGATAGTCCATCGAGTATTGTTAATAACATCAAGTACTGGAGGGATGGCAAAGGGGTTCATCATGTGCCCAAAAGAAAATTAATTGATATCATTCTGGATTGCTATTAAAAAACGTGCAGCCTGTAAAGCAAAAACCCATAATTTATACGATTTGCAGCAGCCGTATGCTGATAACTCTTCTTATGGGTTTTTCCTGCGGCCTGCCTCTTCTTTTGACCATAACCGTATTACAGGCATGGATGAAAGAACAAGGGGTGGATCTGGCCGTAATCGGAATGATGGCCCTGGTTGGCCTTCCTTATACCTTGAAATTTCTATGGGCCCCTTTTCTGGATCGTTTTACCCTCCCCTTTCTGGGCCGCCGCAGAGGATGGTTGCTGATAGCTCAAATAGCGTTGTTGTTAGCCATCGCAGGGCTTGGCTTTACTCATCCAAAAGAAAATCCGTGGATGTTGGCCTTTGCTGCTTTTCTGGTGACCTTCTTCAGCGCCTCCCAGGATATTGTTGTGGATGCATATAGAAGAGAGGACCTTCCTGATGATGAGCTCGGACTCGGGTCCTCTCTTTATATCAACGGATACAGGATCGGGATGCTGCTTGCTTCTGGAGGGGGCTTAATTCTGGCCGATCATATCCCGTTTTCCATGGTTTATTTAATAATGGCATGCTGTATGCTGCCCGGTATTCTTACAACTATCTTTGCACATGAACCTGAGCTGACCGCCGGAGCTCCTGAAACAATAAAAGAGGCTGTTTTTGACCCCCTGGTTGAGTATTTCAGTCGTCATGGGGCTTTGTATATACTGGCATTTATACTGCTTTACAAGATCGGCGACACCATGGCCAGCGCCATGACTATACCTTTTTATCTTGATATAGGATTTTCAAAAACGGAAATCGGCGCTGTCGTTAAACTATTCGGTTTCTGGGCAACAATTGCAGGCAGCCTGATCGGAGGAACGGTCATGCTGCGTATGGGAATCAACCGCAGCCTCTGGTATTTTGGTTTTCTACAGGCCTTGTCAACGGCAGGTTTTGCTGTTCTGGCGCGTATCGGTTACAGCGTTCCGGCTCTGTCAGCCGTTATTGCTTTTGAAAATCTAAGCAGCGGCATGGGAACCGCCGCTTATGTGGCATTTATGGCAAGTATTACAAATAAAAGATTTACCGCCACACAATACGCTCTTTTAAGCAGCCTGATGGGAATCCCAAGAGTGCTGGCCTCGGCCCCGACAGGCTTTCTTGCTAAAAATATCGGCTGGGAAGCTTTTTTTATCGCATGCACCCTGATCGCCATTCCCGGCATGGTCCTTTTGCTTAAATTTGCGCGCTGGGAGAGAAATATATGAAAAAAGACACACAAATTAAAAAGTCAATGAATTTAGCCCAAAGGCTGTCTATGCAAAGAAAAGAGATACTTTCTCTTCCGCCGGACAAGGCATTGGATTATATTCTGGATGCTCCTAATCCATCTGCCATCGTGCATGCATTTCCGGAAGAAGATCTATATTTTCTGGTACATGATATAGGGCTTGATGATTCTCTTACCGTGTTGTCGCTTGCTTCCGACAAGCAGTGGGAATACATGCTTGATATAGAGGTTTGGAAAAAGGACAGAATTGAAATAAGGTCTGTAACAAAATGGCTTGATTTGCTCTTTCGAGCCCACCCTGATCGGTTTATCAAATGGTTTTTAGGAAAAAAATTAGAATTCATTGAATTCTATTTGTTCAAAAATATCGAGGTAATAATCAGGGAGCATGACCAGGACCCTTCAGATTTAGGCGAAGGCTTTTTCACGCTTGACGATACCTTTTATATAAGATTTGTAGACTATCCTTTTGAGGAAAAATCAGATGGTGACTTTCAAAAAATACGCGATAAATTTCTGGAAAATCTTATGCGTAGCCTTGCTGCCTATGATCTCATAACATATCATAATGTTCTGCTTGAGTCTTCAAGCGTTATTCCTGCTGAATCGGAAGAAGAAGACTACAGGCTGCGAAATGTCAGGCTTGCGGAAAAAGGATTTCTGCCGTTTGATGAAGCAATAGGCATCTATCAACCGTTAAAACCTCAGGACATTCACAAGCATGGGAGAAAACATGCTTTGGTTGGTTCCGGCCTGGATTTACATCTTCCCGTGCCTGTATATGCTGCCGGGATGCTTCAAGGACGCAACCTTTTTACAGATGCCCTGCAAACGATTGACGCAGAAGGTGCTCTGCTGCAAATTCAGGCTGAATTTGCAGGTCTGGCTAATCAGATTATAGCGGCTGATCAAAAAAACGTCAGCAACAGGGATGAATTAAGAAATGTGGTAAAAAAGGCCTGCGGATATATAAGCATCGGGCTTGAGCGTTTAACCGGAACAGACAAGACGTTAGATGCAAACCAAAGCGCCGCATTAATACAAAAATATATGCTTTCACACATTTTCCAGGCTGGATACACTCTTGCCCTTGAGCTTAAATGGAAGGCTGAAAAATGGCGCTCAAAAAGCTGGTTTGCAAAAAATGGCCTGCCCCTCAGCTTCTGGGACGAAGAATGGCTGGGTATGCTGGGAGGTCTGCTGATTAAAAAACCGCTGTTTTATGATAATTATAAAACAACTTCTTCTATTTACAGGGAGTTTTCTTCTATCGAAGATATCAAAGATACTGAAAAGGTATTAAATGAAATTATAGCCCTTGATGATTTTCTCTCCCTGACGGCAATTAAGTTTGAAGCTACCGGCAAAAGGACAATAACATATAAAAATTTTATACTGACATTATGGGCAAGGCATTATCTTGGACTTTCCGAGGAGCTTGCGCCGCTTACTCTTGATGAATTTAAGACCTTTTTTGATGATTTGTTAATTACTCCTCAAAAATCGGAAAAAGATAAACAACGAAAAACAGGCAAATCGATTAAAGAATCTTTTTTAAACTGGGTTTCAGAAAAAACCGGTCTAAATATATACGAGATTACTCAAAAACTCGGGCAAACCCTGGAAAATCTTTTTAATGACATAGAAAGCGAATATGGGGCTGTTGCAAAAAAGGATCTTGATCCTAAATATATCTATCTTTTTCTGGTTAAGCAAAATTGATGAATTCGTAAAAAAAAAAACGAATTCATCAGGTGTTAAGTGTAAAGTGTTAGGTGTTAGGTTAAAGCAATTACCTGTTTAATCATATTCTTAACACCTAACACGGTTCGCAAAAAGTGGTTTTTTGACTTTTTATGATGCCACCAAAACTAACTGCGAAGTAAAAAACAGGCGCGAACTTATAAGGAACCAAATCTTGAGAATAATCAGCGGCAACCTGAAAGCAAAAAAGCTGTATTCAGCCGAAGGAAGGGTAATAAGGCCGACTTCGGACCGATTGCGTGAATCTATTTTTGACATTCTATCCTTTCATGTCAAGGATACGGTTGTTCTGGATATATTTGCAGGCACCGGAGCAATGGGCATCGAAGCATTAAGCCGCGGAGCTGAGTCCGCTCTGTTTATAGATATTCATAATAAAGCCTTATCCGTTATAGAGCGCAATATAAAAGCATGCGGACTTGAAAACAAAACTAAAATTATAAAATGGGATATAATAAAAAATTTAAATTGTATCAAATCGGACAGACCTGCCTTTAATCTTGTTTTTATTGATCCGCCTTATAACAAGGGTTTTCTCCGACCGACCCTGCACAACTTAATAAAAGCGGTATCCGTAAAAAAAGGGGCATATCTTATTATTGAGCACAGCCTTTTAGAGCCGATCCCATTAGATTTTCCTGAGTATGAACTCCATGATCAAAGAAAATATGGGAAAAGCCTTGTTTCATTTTTAACTTATATTGTATAAATATTAACACCTTTATTTCACAAGGAATATAAATCAATGCAAAAAATAGCTGTATATCCTGGTTCTTTTGATCCGGTTACAAACGGTCATATTGATATTATCGAAAGGGGGCTTAAAGTTTTTGATAAAATTATTGTGGCTATACTGCATAATTCTTCCAAGGAATTTCTTTTTACTATTGAAGAACGGGTCAAGATGATTGAAGAAAGCTTGAGCGGGTTTTCAAATATTGAAGTAGATGAATTTGACGGGCTTCTCGTAGATTATGCAAAAAAGCGGGGAGCTAATGCCATACTGCGTGGGATGCGCGCTGTATCCGATTTTGAATATGAGTTTCAGCTTGCCCTGATGAACCGCAAACTAAACCGGGAGGTTCAGACGGTTTTCCTTATGACCGGCCTGAGATGGATTTTTACAAGTTCATCAATAATAAAGGAGGCCGCCCGTTTTGGCGGGGATATTGAAGGAATGGTACCGCCCGTGGTTAATCGGAAATTAAAAGAAAAGTTTGGTTTTATTTAGGGAAACAAGAATGTCTATACATCTTTCAAAAAACGCGAGGGTTGTGCTGGAAAAGCGGTATCTGAAAAAGGACCGCAATGGAAAAATAATCGAAACGCCTGAAGACTTGATTGCAAGGGTGGCGGAAACTATCGCTTCTGTTGACAAGATATTTGATCCTGAGGCCGATATTGATAAAACCAGGCAAAAATTTCTAAAACTTTTAAGCAATAAGTGGTTTTTACCCAACTCGCCTACCCTTATGAATGCCGGCAGACGTCTTGGGCAACTCGCCGCCTGTTTTGTTCTGCCTGTCGAAGATTCAATGGAAAGTATCTTTGAGACCTTGAAACATACTGCAATGATACATAAAAGCGGCGGAGGCACAGGATTTTCTTTTTCGCGGGTTCGTCCTGAAAAGGATATGGTCCTGTCAACCGCCGGCATTTCAAGCGGTCCTATTTCATTTATGTCTGTTTTCGATGTGGCCACTGAAACCGTCAAACAGGGAGGTACTCGCAGAGGAGCCAATATGGGTATTTTGCGGGTGGATCATCCTGATATCGAAGTTTTCATAAATTCAAAAAACGATCCGCACATGTTAAACAACTTCAATATCTCGGTTGCCGTCTCCAAAATATTTATGGATGCGCTTAAAAAAGATTCTGATTACGATCTCATCAATCCCAGAACCAACGAGGTTGTTAAACAGGTTTCAGCAAAGAAAATATTTGACATGATTGTTGCTTCTGCCTGGCAAACCGGAGAACCTGGGGTAATATTTATCGATCGCATAAACCAGGATAACCCGACACCACACCTTGGCGACATTGAAGCCACTAATCCTTGCGGCGAGCAACCTCTTCTACCCTATGAATCATGCACCCTTGGTTCTATTAATCTGTCTAAAATGGTAATCAAAAAAGCCCTTGATTTAAACAGATTAAAAAGGACTGTTCACGATGCGGTCCATTTTCTTGACAATGTAATAGACGCAAACAAATATCCTCTCGCGCGTATTGAAAAAATGAGCAAAGGAACAAGGAAAATCGGTCTGGGGGTAATGGGTTTTGCTGATATGTTGATAAAAATGGGTTTGCCTTACGATTCCGAAAAGGCGGTTGCCCAGGCGGAAAATATAATGTCAATAATCTCTGAGGAATCCAAAAAAGCATCTGCCGCCCTTGCTGAAAAACGCGGAAATTTTCCATATTACAAGCAAAGTGTCTTTGACAAGCCATCAACTCCACATATGCGAAATGCCACTACCACTACAATTGCTCCAACAGGCACTATCAGCATTATTGCCGACACTTCCAGCGGAATAGAACCGATTTTTGCCGTGGCATATGCAAGGCATGTGCTTGACGGAAAGTTTCTTCCGGAAATACATCCTTTTTTTATTAAAATCGCCAGGCAGGAAGGATTTTACAATAAAGAGCTCTTTGGCGAACTTGCAAAAACAGGTTCAATACAGTCGCTTGACTTTGTTCCTGATCACATAAAAAGGCTTTTCAGAACATCTCATGATATTTCAACAAAATGGCATGTTGCAATTCAAGCTGCATTCCAGAAATATTCGGATAATGCTGTTTCCAAGACAGTCAATTTTCCTCCGGACGCCACAATTGAGGATATTAAAAAGGTATATCTTTCTGCTTACAGAAGCGGTTGCAAAGGTGTAACAATATACAGATATGGAAGCCGTGACAATCAGGTTTTAAGTTTTGGCAGGGAAGAAAAGGAATCCGCGAAGATAGCTCCCAGGCCAAGACCAATGCGCACTCACGGTATTACGGAAAGAATCAGCACAGGGTGCGGGAAACTGTATGTTACGATAAATTCCGACGAAAAAGGAATGTGCGAAGTCTTTGCGCAGATGGGAAAGACCGGCGGATGCGCGTCATCTCAGATAGAAGCCGCGGGTCGCCTGATATCCCTTGCTTTGCGATCAGGAGTAAATATTGATGCCGTCATCAAGCAGCTTATAGGCATACGGTGTCCTTCACCCGCATGGCAAAACGGGAAAATGGTTCTATCCTGTCCTGATGCAATTGCTCAAGTGTTGATAAAGGTAACTAATTCAAATTTTAATGAGATAAAAACAATGAATTATATCTGCCCTGAATGCGGCGGGATATTGCTTCATGAAGAGGGATGTCTTATCTGTCACTCATGCGGGTTCTCAAAATGCGGTTAGAGAAAATACTTGATAATCACAAATCCGGCAACAAGAAGAACGGTAAATGCAACTGCCAGCGTATTAAAATATTTCTCAATAAAATCCTGAATTCCGGAACCAAAACGATATATAAGCCACCCAACCAGGAAAAAACGCATGGAACGGGAAACCAGCGAAGCAATCACAAATACGGTGAAATCAATATTCAGAGCTCCGGCTGAAATAGTAAACACCTTGTAGGGAATAGGAGTAAAGCCGGCGATCCCGATTGCCAGAGCGTCATATCGCATGTAAAGAGACTGGATATATTCAACCTTTTCAGTTAAACCATAAAGGCTTATAATCTTCTCCCCGATGTCGACCATAAACCGCCATCCAATCAAATAGCCTAAACATCCCCCAAGTACGGAACCTGCCGAACATATCAGCGCATAATAAAACGACCTTTTTGGTCTTGCCACGGCAAGGGCTATCAGAAGGATATCAGGGGGTACGGGGAAAAAAGAGGATTCACAAAAAGCCAGAATAAATAATGCCCATGTCCCATATGCTGTCTCCGCCCAGCGGAGAACCCAGGAATAAAGCCGTCTAAGCATTTATTGGTATCTCCAGCCTTGTTCGCCAAGCAGTTTTACAAACCTGCATCCACCAAGACATGTTTTGCGAATACCCTGCTCATCCTTATATAGTTTGATCAACTCCTGCGAAAACTGGTCTCCGACCGGTATTACCATACGTCCGCCAATTGCCAACTGTTCTACCAGGCTTTCAGGAATTTTCGGCGCGCCGGCTGTGACAATAATAGCATCAAACGGACTTTCGTCTTTCCACCCTAAAGTGCCGTCTGAATATTTGGCTACTATGTTGTGATAATGAAGCTCGTCAAAAAGTTTGCGCGCTTTAATAAAAAGCGGATTTATTCTTTCAATGGTATATACCCTGAATGCAATTTCAGCTAAAATTGCGGCCTGATATCCTGATCCTGTTCCGATTTCAAGCACCCGGTCATCCTTGCCGAGTTGCAGAGCCTGTGTCATCTCTGCCACGATATATGGTTGTGAAATTGTTTGCTGCTCACCGATGGGAAGCGGATAATCAACATACGCCTGATCCATTAAGGCCTCACTTACAAACAGATGCCTTGGGACTTTGCGCATGGCTGCAAGAACATTTATGTCTGTTATCCCGCGCGACTCAAGCTGCTTGACGACCATTTGTTCGCGCTTGCTTTTAAATGTAATGGAATCCTTTCTCATAACAAATTTCCTATCAAACCAGCATGCACAGGTCAAGCATTTAACAAAAAAAACCCTTGATTTTTAAGTAAAATGCTACATAATCGTTCACGGTTAACCACGCTGGGGCGTGGTTGATCAAAACATAAAACCAGTCAGTCGTTTGGACCCTTAAAATTTTGAACGGCTGCAAACTCTTTAAGGCTTTTTTATGGACAGCACAAAACATCTTACAACTTCTATTTTCTTGACTCTCTTAATCGTTGTTTTTGGAACAACAGGTTATATGATTATTGAGGGCTGGGATATATTTGATGCTCTATACATGACCGTTATTACAATTACTTCTGTGGGATATGGTGAAGTGCATAAAATTGGAAAAGCAGGACAGGTGTTTACCATTTTTTTAATTATTATCGGGATTGGATTTGTTATATATGTGGCGGGCGCCGTAGTACGATTCATGCTTGAGGGACAAATAATGGCTATATTAGGGAGGAGAAGATTGAACAAAAAGATTGATCGGTTAAAAAATCATTATATTGTCTGCGGGTACGGGCGCATAGGAAGACTTCTTTGCAGAAATATTCAAAAAAAATCCATAGCCGTGGTGGTTGTCGAACAGAACGAAGAATTACGTCGGGTTATGGATGAAGATGGCGTTCTCTATATATTGGGAAACGCCTCTGACGAAGCAATTCTTATCAATGCGGGTATAAAACACGCAAAAAGTCTGGTCGCTGTTCTGGGTACAGACACCGAGAATGTCTTTCTTGTTCTGACAGCCAGACAGCTCAAACCGGATATTTATATAACAGCAAGGGCAAACCTTGAGGGATCAAAGGCGAAATTGAAGGCAGCCGGAGCAAACAAGGTGGAATCACCCTATGAGATTGGGGCGGCAAGTATGTCTCAAAGAATACTTCGCCCTGCTGTAACGAATTTTCTGGATCAAGCCTTTGATGATCAACAGCAGGATATACATATGGAGGAAATGTCCGTCAGCCCCTCCTCCAGGCTGATAAATCTCATGTTAAAGGATTCAGGCATCAGGCAAAATTATAACCTCATAATAATTGCAATAAAAAAGCTTGACGGAGATATGTTGTTTAACCCTTCCTTTGAGAGCATCATCAAGGCCGGGGATACACTCATTGCGGTCGGAGAGACTGCAAACCTTCAAAAGCTGGAGAAACTCTTGAACCCCTAACTTATATTTTATAGATTATCCTTTTTTCAGTAATAACGATATCTACATGCTTGTCATGGGGCTCAACAGGCACCTGCTGAATTATCTGGCTTTCAAGGGCAAGAGCAACCTTTCTGGTGGTAATTGATAGTGTCGGAATAAGCCTGTCATAATAGCCTTTGCCCAATCCTATCCTTCCACCCTTTTCATCAAAAGCAACCCCCGGAATTATTGCTATATCGATAAAGTCAACAGGCACAATTTTACAACACTCCGGGTCAGGCTCCGGAACTCCTCTTGGACCAGGCTTTAAATCAGAATCAAGGTTGTCAACCCTCATTAGTTGCATTGCATGCTTCATAGTATCAAAAACAGGAAGCACAACTATCTTATTGGATTCAAAACATCTTTTTATTATATCATTCGTAACAACTTCACCGTTTGTATGCATATACAGCAAAATAACCTTTGATTCAAGAAAGTTGGCGAATCCAAAAAGCCGTTCTTCTATTGCTCTGGTTTTTTCGATTAATTCACCGGCGGAAAATGCTTTCAGCTTTTCTGCTATATCTTCGCGTATTTCACGTTTTTTTTCTTTAATATCTTCCATATATTTCTCCGGACATTGAAATAGTCTTTTAAAATCTAATTTATTATCATACATATATTAACCAACAAAGTCAACCTTCAATAATCATTGACTATATGATCCGTGCATGATAATTTTAAAAAAATATGCTGTATTAACAGGATGCAATAAACCATCAAATATCACTAAACATTTTTAATAAACATAATTATCCTTATGCTTGAAATCAAGTTTGTAATACAAAATTTTTCACAGGTAAAAAAAGCGCTTTTAATGCGAGGCGAAACAGCCGACATTGAAATTTTAAAAGATTATGATTCCACTCGCAGGGCGATTCTGCTTGAGATCGAAGAACTAAGATGTCGCCGCAATCTGGTTTCCGGGCAGGTTGCAGACATGAAGAAAGCAGGTGAAAATACAGATGACCTGGTTGCTGAGATGCGTAATGTTTCAAATAAAATAAAGGAATTAGATAAGCCTTTATCCGAAAATGAAGAAAATATTTATAACATACTTATGGGGTTGCCGAATATCCCCCATCCGTCAGTGCCTGTAGGAAAGGATAGTTCCGACAATCCGGTAGTCAGACAATTCGGCAAATGCCCTGAGTTTGAATTCAAACCAGCTCCTCACTGGACTTTGGGAGAAAATTTAGGGATACTCGATTTTGAGAGGGCTTCCAGGATCGCAGGGGCTCGTTTTCCTCTCTCTTACGGAGCAGGCGCAAGAATGGAAAGGGCTCTTATAAATTTTATGCTTGATATTCACACTGTAGAACACGGTTATAAAGAGGTTCTGCCGCCCTTTATTGTAAATCAAAAAAGCATGACCAACACAGGTCAACTACCGAAATTTAAGGAAGACCTGTTTAAACTTGAGGGGTGGGATTATTTCTTGATTCCCACGGCCGAAGTTCCGGTTACAAATATTCATCAGGATGAAATCTTAGATGAAAACATGCTGCCTATTCTATATGCTGCATATACTCCATGTTTTCGCAGCGAAGCCGGTTCTTATGGAAAAGACACAAGGGGTTTAATAAGGCAGCATCAGTTCAACAAGGTAGAGCTGGTTAAATTTTCCAGGCCGGAAGACTCTTATGATGAACTCGAAAAACTCTTAAATGACGCTGAAACCATCTTAAAACGTCTTAACATTCCTTATCAGGTTATTTGCCTGTGTACCGGAGATATGGGCTTTTCAGCGGCAAAGACGTATGATATCGAGGTTTGGATGCCTGCTCAGGGTGTTTACCGGGAGATTTCATCCTGCAGTAATTTCGAAAGTTTTCAGGCAAGACGGGCTAATATCAGGTTCAGAAGAAAAGGTAGAAAGGGGACGGAACTTGTCCATACATTAAACGGATCAGGGCTTGCCGTAGGAAGAACAGTCGCGGCCATACTTGAAAATTATCAGCAGCCTGACGGGTCCGTGATTATTCCAGAAGCCTTGAGGCCATATATGGGTGGAATGGAAAAAATAGAAAAATGAAAATCGAAGATTTTCCAGTAGAGATCAGGCCCTATATTATTCCTAAACAAAAAGGGAATGTTGTTTACCGCTGTCTTGGCTGCGGCCTTGAATCCGGCATTGAGAAGCTGCTTTATACATGCCCGGATTGCGGCCAGGTTCTGCTTATCTATGATCTGCAATTTGACCGGTTAAAAAAAATACCCGGAAAATTGTGGCGCCAAATTTTCGATTATCGCAAAATGCTCACGATCCCTGCTCTAAAAGGGATTTATCTGTATCATGAATTTATCGGTCCGGTTATGCCTCTTGACTGCGTGATCTATCTTGGCGAGGGGCATACTCCTGTTATAGAAGCCAATTCTTTTTTGCAGGAAAAAGCCGGCGTCAGGTTCTTCTTTAAAAATGACGGTCAGAACCCAAGCGCATCATTTAAAGACAGGGGAATGGCGAGCGCTTTGAGCTATATCAATTTTCTTGTCAAAAAAGGGCATATTTCCGATGTGCTGGCAATCTGTGCTTCCACCGGGGATACATCTGCTTCAGCCGCGCTGTATGCCTCATTTCTTCAGCCTCATGTCAAGTCTGCGGTACTCCTTCCGCACAAAAAGGTAACTCCCCAGCAGCTTTCCCAGCCTCTGGGAAGCGGAGCCTCTGTATTCGAAATCCCGGGCGTATTCGACGACTGCATGAAGGTTGTTGAAGCTATGTCGGAAAAATATAATGTAGCTCTTCTAAATTCCAAGAATGCCTGGAGGATACTGGGGCAGGAATCATATTCATACGAAATTGCTCAGAATTTCGAATATAATATGAAAGACAAAGTTATAGTATTGCCGATCGGCAATGCAGGCAATATTACCGCTGTTATAAACGGATTCCTGAAATTTTATGAAACCGGCATAATAGACAGCCTGCCGAAAATTATCGGGGTTCAGTCAAAACATGCCAACCCTGTTTACAGGTATTATCTCGAGCCTGATGCGAAAAAGCGGAAATTTATTCCAGTAACCGTAAAGCCCAGCGTAGCCCAGGCAGCCATGATCGGAAATCCTGTTTCAATGCCCAGGGTAATATATCTCGTAGATCTTTATAACCGCCTGGCCGGCAAAAAGAATGTTTTTTTTACAGAGGTCCCGGAACAGGCCATAATTGACTGGGAACTTGTGGCTAATCGCAACGGGCATATTGCCTGTACCCACGGGGGAGAATCTTTGGCCGGTCTTGTTGAAGCAAAAAAACAGGGAATTGTTAATAACAATGATATTGCCGTTGTCGATTCAACCGCTCATTCACTGAAATTCTCCGGGTTCCAGGAGATGTATTTTGAAAACAGATTTCCAGCGGAATATGAAATCACTCCTGATCCAAATCTTATAAATTCTCCTGTTTTAATACATCCAAAGGATTTAAAAAAGGTTCCGGCCCCTGGGAAACCGATAAAAGGGGATGATTTTGAGCAATTTGTCAAACGTGTATCAGAAGAAATCGCAACAAGGTTGAATCTAAAACACAGATAAGCAAAGGCATAAAAATTTGCATAGACTATTTATTACATGGTTGCTAATCATATTTATCTGCATCATTCCCCATTATTCCGCGGGCAGCGCTTTACTCTCTAAAAGTTATGCTGTTCTCTATGATAAAGGCATAGATATATTATGTGATCCTTATGTTGTTCAAAAGGGTGACTGGGTCATTAAGCTCTTCAGGCAAAAAGGAGAAATCTCTTATAAGGATTTTCCGGAATTCCTGGCTATATTTAAACGTCTAAATCCACGCATACGTGATGTTGACAACATACGTCCGGGTCAGCATATTCTTATCCCTTTAAAGAAATTAAAAAAGGATTCGCTTCCTGGTCAATCTTCGGGAATCGTTACCATTCCATTTGTAACAATTTCCGACCTGCCTGATATTATCAAACCCTATTCAACCGAACATGTTGTGCAAGAAGGGGAGTTTATCTCAAGGCTTATTGCGCGGGGCTATGATACTAAATACGGAACAAAACCATACAACGAGGCGATCAAGCTGTTAAGGCTCATCAACCCGGATGTCGTTGATCTGGATCGGATTTATCCAGGCCAGAAACTATATATACCTGATTCATCGCTTCGCAATCAACCATGGTACAAATCTCTATTTGACTCTTCCGGCGCTCCGGAACCTTTTGTTCCAACGGATCAACAGGACAATGCTCAACCTCCTTTTGAGGCAATTGCTTCAATTTTAGATGCAAAACTTTTAAATAAAGGCATATACTCTTTCCCGGGGCATGGAAAAGCCGATTATAAGCTCGATCTCTCCGGTTTTCCTCTAATAGAGCTTAAAGATAAGACAAAGATTCTGCTGGCCGCATCCGCTAACAAAGACAAAAATGCGCCTGAACTAAATGCAATAAAATCATCATGGAGCAATGTGAAAATTGTTTCTATTGCAAACAAAGCCTCAACAGAGCAGGCGTTTGATGCTGTTATGGAGTCCTTTGGAAAAGAGGCGTTTAAAAATAAAATATCATTTTCTGATCAGGGCCTTAAGGTGGATGTTAGCGGGAAATGGATAATTGAGCAGCCGTGTTTTGCGGGTGAAGAGGCAAGCCACCTGTGTATTACCCCTGTCAATGAACCGGATGAGCGTACCCCTGACTCAATTGTCCGTTATCTGGAACAACACAATATAATAATAAAGGATTTTCTCAAAGATTTTACCAAAGATTCTAAAGGCACAAAACACGAATCCAAAGGCGCGCAAAAGGAAAATACAGCAGAAGATGCGAGACCTTTGAAAGATGCTATTGCCATAGACTTTTCAGACCATAAAACCTTTGTCAATAATCTCCTGGCGGCAATGGGTTATAATTATACCCCAAATGTCGCCATTACATTCCCGTATGCCGGGATCCAGATAAAGGCATTGTCAAATCTCATATCAACCAGGGATGGAAAGTCGCTGCTCGTTGATTTTGGAGATATTTATGGGGATGCGGTTCTTTCTATAAAAAAGACAGGTCTTGGCATAATACAGATAAATAATAAAGATAATGCACATGAGGTAATAAGAAAGATTCTTGATGCATTAGAGGCTTCTTATACAAAATACCCAACCTTCCTGGCGGCAAAAAGGCCGGATACCTATAATACCTCTTTAATCATTCCAGGCTATCTGATTTCAAATAAAAATAAGAATAAAATACTTCTCGCAACAGCGCCTGTGAATGATGATGTAGTTCAGTTTTTAATAAACAAAGGCATAAAGGTGATTCAGCCAGGCACAAAGACACAAAGTGAATAATTATAAACTCGCAAAAAGTCGTCACTCCGGTGAAAACCGGAGTCCAGATGGTCTGCAACTGCTTGAAAAGACTGGATAGCGCTTTAGCTTCACTACGTGTCCGGCTTTCGCCGGAATGACGGGATATGGTATTTTTCGACTTTTTACGAGTTCATCAAAGTTACAAGTGCGCTAAAGTTAATAATTTTGGGGTATCTTAAATATGAAAACGAAAACAAATAGATTTATCCGGGCAGCATCTATCCTGCTGGTATTTTTTCTTGTCTCATGCGCTGCAAATCTGGAATTAAGAAAAAACCGGGGAGAAGCTTTTAGAAATCTTGGCGAAGGATATATGGGGCAGAGAGATTATACGACAGCGCTAAGAGAGCTTCTTAAGGCCGAAAAACTCTATAGCAAAGATCCGCGTCTTCAAAATGACCTGGGACTGACTTACATGGCAAAAGGAAAACCGGACATCGCTATTGATCACTTTAAGAAAGCAATTACAATAAAACCGGATTATACGCCGGCAAAAAATAATATGGGTACAGCCTATCTTGCAAAAAAGGACTGGGACAGAGCTATTACCTGTTTTAAGGAGATCACCGAAGACCTTACCTATGCCACTCCCCACTATCCCCTTTCAAACCTGGGATGGGCCTATTACAATAAAAAACAGTATGATCTTGCGGAAAAGTATTATCAGGACGCTCTCAAGATAGAACCAAGGTTTGCAATTGCTTTGAGCGGTCTTGGCAGGACATATATTGCAATGGGTAAAATCTCAGATGCAATAGCGACTTTTGAAAAAGCGGTAAAAATTTTTCCGGGTTTTGCGGAATTATATCTGGATCTTGCTGATGCTTACAGATTGTCACGGGAATATAAAAAAGCGCTCGACGCTTACAGCAAGGTTATCGAGCTTGCTCCGGACAGCCCAATTGCAATCGAAGCTCAAAAAGAGATGGCAAGGATAAGATAAATGAATCCCCATTATTTATAATCTGTATTGTTGCTCTGCTGCTCGAGCTGAATTATATTTGGCGTAATAAAAATCAGCATCTCTGTTTTTTCGGTTGTTTGATACTTTGATTTAAAAAGCCAGCCCAGCACAGGAATTTTTGACAGCCACGGGACTCCTGATTCAGCCCATGTTAAAGTCTCCTTTATAATGCCGCCAATGACTATGGTTTCCCCGTTATTTACAAGAAGTTTTGTTTCAGCTTCCTTGGTTGCTATTGTAGTTTCTTGCAATACTGTTGTTATGTCATTTTTTGTGGTCTTGATTGCCATGCTAACACGATCGTCAGGCGTGATATGCGGGGTTACTTCCAGCAATAAATCAACAGGCTTAAAGGTTGTGGTAGTGATTCCTGTATCTGCATTAACTGTATAGAAGGGATAGTCATACCCCTGTTTGATCGTGGCTTTTTCGTTATCAAGGGTAGCTATCTTGGGGGTTGATATAATCTTACCCTTGGAATTTGTTTCCATTGCCATTAATTTCAAGTCAAGGTTAAGGGTAGTCATACCAATCCTGCTAAACGCGAATCCAAGTCCGGCCCCTACGCCATCGAAAAGAGTAGAACCAGGCAGGTTAACCGCATAGTTGTCAGCACCAGCAACATAGGCGCCGCCCGCACTAGACCCGAAAATCCTCCCGGTCGTCGCGGCACTGCCATGGGTGCCGGTTCCGGAATAGTTTCCACCCCATTTGACACCCAACTCCCTGGCAAAACCGGTAGTTGCTTCAACTATTCTTACTTCAATCATTACCTGTGGCGTTACCTTGTCAAGTCTGTTGACTATCTCCCTGGCCTGTTCTATTTTTTCAACCACATCGGTCATGATGACCATATTTGTGCGTTCATCCACAGTAACACTTCCGCGACCTTCAGTTAATAGCTTTTCAAGATGCGGCAGCATATCGGTTTTTGCATTGGAATAGTTGACAGGAATATATTTGGTAACAAGTGGTCCAAGAGTTTTTCGCTCCTCTCTGGCTTTTTGCGCCGTACTTATCTCAGCCTGCTTGAAATCCCCTTCTTTCTTGAGTGTTTCAAGGGTGGCAATCCTTATTATATTTCCTTCAGAAGTTTGGCCGAGCTGGTTCATCTTCAGTATCAGGTCGAGCGCCTGGTCCCAGGGCACAGGTTTTGCGAGGGTCAGAGTAACCTTGCCGGTTACATCCTTGTCTATTGCAAAGTTTTTCCCGCTTACCTCCATTAAAATGAGAAACACATTTTTGATATCCGTATCATAGAAATCAAGCGCTATCTTTTCCCCTGTATATTCCCCGGCAAGTTTCGGCGGCAATACTTTATCTTCGGCCTTTTTATCTTCAATTTCTTCCTCCCCGGCAGTTGCCTGCATTACAACCTTCTTCCAGGATGGGAGATCAGCCTCTTCAGCCGGTCTGGGAGGGATCGAAGATGCATCAAAATGGACCAACAAAAGATCATCTGCCTGTTCGACATAATAGGGAACCGATTCGCGCATCTCTATTACAATTATTGAACCGGTTTTTAAATCAGAAGTCTGCGTTGGCGTAATACGATCAACAGCGCTGTTAAAACGGGTGGTTATCAGCGGCCGTTTGCGATAGTCCGGAAGATTGGTGTTGAAAAGTATCAGCTTAAGCCTTTTATCCGCGGCCTTATCCATTTTGTATTCAACAGGCCTTGTTGTTCCGATAATAATAGTTGATTTGCCGGCATCTTCGCTTGAAAAATCCACCCGGTTAACCCATGCAGGTTTTTTATCCTTATCCTCTTCCAGGGCGGTTTCTGCCGGCATATTTACTTCAGCCGTATTGATGTTTGATGTGTCTTGCGCGGAAGCGGTTATTTTACCTGTTTTTGCAAATGATATTTGAAGGCCGTTTCCTTCACGGGATACTTCATAAGGAGCATCCTGTCTTAATGCGATCTCAACCTTGGAGGTATGCCCGTTTTCGGTCAGCGCGGAAGCTTTAATCGACGCAACAATATCGCTGTCCGGGGTCAGAGCGGTTTCAATTTCTCCAAGAGCTGTTCCGGGAAAGTACAGCGCCACACCTAAAGGCATAGGCTGCTTCACAGAAGTATAGGTCAGCAGCTGCTCTGCTTTAATTAATACGGCAAGCGATTCAGAACCTTCTGCCGTGCTGATATCCGTGATGAGATTAAGAGACTCTCCGGCTTCCTGATCTGCCTGCTTTACCGCCTTGCTCGAAGCACATCCTGCAAAAAGCATCAGCAGAATTATCATCAGAATTGACAAAGCCCTGTTTTTTGAAAATTTCATAATTTTGTAAAACATTTTTTATTCTCCAGACGGTTTCTGAAGTTTCAGTTCCTGTGGATCAATATAATAAGCCCTGCCATTGATTTTGTTGATTTTGGCTTCAAACTGTTTGCCGTCAATATTAATAAAGCTTTTACCACTGATTTCGGTTATAAAAAAGTTTTTACCGTCAATATCGTATATGCGACCCTTATCCACATCCTCAACCGGCAGCAACGGTTCATCGACAATTACCATGTCTTTTAATATCCGGCTTACCCTGCCGCAATTTATCCCGATAAATGTGCCTTTTTCAATAACATATCCCCTGCCGGAAGCCTCTTCCACCATTGCCCTGTCTCCGCTTGAAGCTCGAATTATTCCCACAAGCTTCAACTGGCTTAAATCCGTCTTTTGCAGGGGAGTATGCGGAATGCATATCCCTTCTTTCCCCATTCCCGTGGCCTCTTCATCCCCTGCAGCCGGCTTTTCTTCTTTGAATAAAGGAGCAAACGGGTCAATCTTTCCTTCAGGATTGTAAAGCCTGATTTCGACGGCAACCGGCTCAGGTTTTAAAGCAATTTCCCTGCCGGCATTATCCGTTTCCGGAGTTGATAAAGCTACGGGCTTCTTGATTGTCTTTTCAGTTTCAATAACGATCTTTTTACTGAATACCTTTGGTTGAAGTGGCGGCGAGGCCTTGTCCTCACAACCCAAAACCAGGAAAACGGAAAACAATAAACATGTAGACAAAAGATATTTAAACATAAGTTTTTTTATTTTTTCTTTTCCGCTGACTTCTCAGGAGGAGCTTCATCGATGAACTTGTAAGTGATGGCGCTGCATGAAGTGATGAGCTCGTCGCTACCCTTCAGAGAAGTCATCTTTATTTCTTGTATATTAACAATTCTTGGTAAACTCGCGACCTTGTCAAAAAAAAGCCCGACATTGTGATAGTTGCCTGCCACCTGAATTGACACAGGAATTTCAGCATAAAAATCCTTTTTTATTTCCGTTCTTGGCTGAAACAGGATAAACTCCAAGCCGACAACCTGGCCGGCTTGTGAAATGCCTGCCAGTAAAGCCGGTATCTCCTGTTTTTCCGGCAATGCTTTCATTACAAGCCTGTAATCCTTTTCCGCCTCTTTCATATTGTTTCGGAATTTTCCCAGTTGTATTGAATTTATTTTGGCCGAAGCAAACTGTTGCTCAAGCTTATCATAATTCTGGCTTAATTTATCGATTGTCTTGTATTTGGGGAGACAACAAAAATATACAAAAGCGCCTATCAAAAGCGTTATGCTGCCGTAATATATCAGCATCCTTTGTTTCTTTGAGATTTTTTCGATCTTTTCAAAAACAGGCGAAAACAATTCCAATGATATTTTAATCTTTTTCATTTATTTTTTTGCCCTGCCTGCAAAGTTGACACACCTTTAGCTTTCGCATGTAATTTCAAAACTTTTGAGATTTATACTTTCTTTAAATTTTTGTTGTTTTGTGGTTTTCAATTCCACCTTCTTAAAAAGCTTTGAGTCCTCAAGACATGTCATAAAATCGGCTACTGTTTTATTGTCTAAAGCAACACCTTTAATGTTGACGGTCTTTTCTTTTGTCTCAAGCATGTTCAGCCACATCCGTTTTTCAACAACCATCTCCGTCATGGCATCGAGCAGACGAACGGAATCTTCACGACTCAGCCCAAGATTTTTAATGACCTCTGTTTTCTTTGTCAGCAGTTCCAACTTCGTTTTGATAGATGTTATTTCATCGTTGATCTTATTATATTGTGTCAGCTCATTTGTGATTTTATTTGTCCTGGTATTCAAATCCTGTATCTTGCTGTTTAATCTAATATTATAATAGATCATAATCAGAGTGATCAATAAAAAAGACAGCAGAAAAATGGAGATCTGACGTCGTACATTCTCCTTTTTACGTGCAACACGAAATGGCAGAAGATTAATTCGTATCATTTGTCATCAATTTTTCTAATTGCCAGGCCCATGCTGATGGCGGCCTGAGGGGCTATTCGTTCAAGGTATGAAATATCAAGACTTTTTTTATTTATTTGAATATTTTTAAAGGGATTAATTATTTCCACTTCAGATAATGTTTCTACGGCCAGAAGTTCGCGAAATTCCTTAATATAAGATCCTCCACCGCTCAGCATAATCCTTTTTATCTTATTATCAGGGTATGCGGAATAAAAAAAGTCAAGCGCGTGCCTTATTTCATCGCACCAGTCATCTACCACCGATAAAATAATTTCTTTTACATCATCAGGCGAAATTCTGTCCGGCTGTTCGCCGTATTTAAGCTGTTCGGCCTCCTCGTAGGAACAATCAATAAGTGAAACGATTTTCCTGTTTATCATACTACATCCAAGTGTCACGTCTCTAGTGAATAAGAAAGAATTACCCTTCAGTATATTCAACGAGGTCTTACTTGCGCCGATATCAATAAGAGCTATGCCTTCATCTTCCAAAGCATAATTCAGTTCAAAGATATTTTGCAGTGCAAAAGCATCAATATCTATCACACAGGGATTAAGCCCGGCCATCTCTATAAGATTGACATAACTGTCGACAACCTCCTTTTTGACTGCAACAAGAAGCACGTCCATCTGATTCGGGTTGTTTTCAGCCTCTCCAAGTATCTGGTAATCAAGATTAACATCGCTTATAGCAAACGGAATATACTGCTCTGCCTCAGAATTAATAGATTTCTGAAGTTGATCTTCCGTCATTGTTTGAACGCTGATCTTTTTTACAATTACAGAAAGTCCCCCGATTGATATGGCGACATCCTGCGTCTTAAAATCATTTTCGTTAAAGAGTTTGCGAATTGAAGCTGCAACCTTGTCGGCATCCTTAATAACCCCTTCTTCGATAGCGCCGTAGGCCATATCCAGCATCCCGAAATGCTGCAGGCTGTGCCCGCTTTTTGTTTCTACAATTTCACTGGCTTTTAAAACCCTGGAACCTATGTCTAAGCCAACAAGATTTGATGTTTTTCTGAATAACATAATATACTCTTAACTACTAAATATCTTCTTTTTATCTGAAAGCCCAAAACCCAGCGCTAAAAGAATTTTTCGTTTAGTTTCCATTCTACACTTCATGCCTTTTTCTATGCGAGCAATAGTAATCGGCGAAATATTTGCTTCCCTGGCAAGTTCGGATTTGCTCATCATAAGAGATTCTCTAATTTCTTTTAATGAATTCTTACTCATATATGTAACCCTCTACAGCTTTATTATTTCTTAAATCAAACATAATATATGTTATTTACCAAAGAGTCATAATTAAGTCAAGATAATTATATATAATTATACATCTTTTATCTATAATTAGGTATAATTATCTTATATTGTGTTGTTTTTAATTTAGTCACTATATATTGTGTTATTTAGCCCCTGACCATATTTCCAGGCAAAGCCGATGATCCCTGCCCTTGTCTAAAGGGCTGGGTTTCCCATGATATAATAAAGGTTTAGCCTTGACTTTAAGAGTCGATTCCATATATGGATAATTGGATGCTGGGATGATATGGGGTTGAAGGATAAAGATGGGTTGCAAATCAACGAAGCAGATAGAGAGCCGATGATACGCTTACTTGAACGTGTGGGAAGACCCTTTCTAATTGCTGTTGAAGAATCCGGCAGGATTATACTGCTTTTAATTTCCGCAATCACCTGGATGTTGCGCCCGCCGTTTCGTTTCCGGCTTATTTTTAAGCAGATGGAGTTTGTTGGAGTCAACTCGATCTTTGTTGTGTTGATAACAGGAATATTTACCGGCATGGTGTTTGCCCTTCAATCGTATTATGGTTTCAAAATGTTCGGGGGTGAAAGCCTGGTCGGCGCAACCGTTGCGTTGGGTCTGACGCGGGAATTAGGGCCTGTTTTTACCGCCTTAATGGTTACGGGACGCGTAGGTTCGGCAATGACCGCCGAACTCGGAACCATGAAGGTTACAGAGCAGATTGATGCTTTGCATAGCATGTCTGTCAACCCGATTCACTATCTTGTGATGCCGCGCATAGTTGCCGCAATATTTATGCTGCCTGTTTTGACAATAGTATCCGATTTTGTCGGCATTCTCGGCGGCTATTTTGTCGGCGTAGAGATGCTGAAAATCAATTCCGGAATTTTTATAGCTAAAATTGTTGAATTTGTTGATCTTGAAGATATTTTTAACGGTCTTATCAAAGCTGCATGTTTTGGGCTGATACTTTCCCTGATAGGATGTTATAAAGGAATTCGTACAACCGGCGGAGCCGAAGGGGTTGGTAAGGCAACCACCCAGTCGGTCGTCCTGTCATCGGTAACAATCTTTATTAGCGATTATTTTCTTACGTCATTTATGTTCTAATCCTGATGAATTCGCAAAAAGTCAAAAAACACGTCATTGCGAGCAAAGCGAAGCAATCTTATGGATTACGACACCCTGTAATTACTTGATAGCGCTGACGGTTAGCACTGATGCTTCATTCGTGTTACTACGTATCCCGCTTTCGCAGAGACACACAGGGCGGGAATGACAGAATTTTGGACTGTATAGTTCTAATGATCGAACTTATAAAAGTATGTAAATCATTTAAAGGCCAAAAGGTTTTAGACAATCTTGATCTCAGGATTGAGCCTGAAATGATTACCGTTATTATCGGCGGGAGTGGCGGAGGCAAAAGTGTTCTTTTAAAACATATTATGGGCCTTATTAAACCTGATTCAGGCCAGGTGCTTGTTAATGGCATTGATACTGCAAAGCTAAACGATAAGGAGCTCAACGAAATGCGAAAAATGTTCGGGATGCTTTTCCAGGACGCAGCGCTTTTTGATTCAATGACGGTTGGAGAAAATGTTGCATTCCCGCTCAAAGAGCATACAAAATTATCTAAAAAGGAAATCAGTGAAATCGTAGAAGAAAAATTATTACAGGTTGGTTTAAAAAATGTAACACACAAGATGCCTTCTGAGCTGTCAGGAGGAATGCGAAAGCGTGTCGGGCTTGCAAGGGCTATCGCGCTTAATCCTAAAATTGTGTTGTTTGACGAACCCACAACCGGTCTTGATCCTATTATGTGCGAAAGCATTGACGACCTTATTATAAATACACAGCTTAACACAAAGGCAACCTTTGTCGTTATTAGTCACGATATCGGATCTACTTTCAAGATTGCGCATAAGGTGGCAATGTTGTATGAAGGAAAGATTATAAAAACAGGAACTCCCGAAGAAATACGATCGTCTAATAATCCTGTTATTAAACGGTTCATTAGCAGGGAAATCGAAAAAGCATGTCAAACTTAACTGTTGAAGCAAAAGTAGGTGTTTTTGTAGTAGCCGGAATTCTCATCCTGACATATATGTCAATGCGGGTTGGAGGAGTGAGCTTTAAAAGAGCAAAGGGATATGATGTTAATGTATATTTTGACTCTGCAACAGGTCTTGCAGAGGATGTTCAGGTAGAAATTGCCGGCGTGGAGGTCGGCAGGGTTCGCAAGATTTCTCTGGAAAACGGAAAAGCGCTGGTTGCTTTAAGAATTAATTCCAATGTAAGGCTGACAAGGGATGTAGAGGCTGTTATCAGGACCAAGGGTATTCTTGGCGATAAATATATTGAACTTGTCCAGGGATCTCCTTCCGCTCCCCAGCTAAAAGAGGGTGACAGGATCGTCAAAACAGTCCCAACAACGGACATGGATACCCTTATGATTACCCTGGGAGATGTGGCAAAAAATATCAACAGGCTGACAAATTCCCTGGCAAATGTTGTCGGCGGCGAAAAGGGGGAGGCTTCACTTAACTCTATCGTTGAAAATATTAAAGAAATGGTTGAAACCTTAAATAAAACCGTTCAGGAAAACAATCATGATGTCACAAACATAATTGCCAATCTGTCCAAGTTTTCAGGAACATTAAACAAAATAGGAGATACTAACAGGGAGGATATCCGCGGTATAATATCTAATGTGCGCAAGGCCTCCGAAAAAATGGAGGTGCTGTTCGCCGACATTAACGAGATTACGTCCAAGATTAATCAGGGCAAAGGAAGCATCGGAAAGCTGGTAAACGAGGATGAAACAGTAGAAAATATTAATACCTCTCTCGTCAGCATAAACGATTATCTCCAGAAACAGGACGAATATAAAACATATCTTGATTATAGAGGAGAATATCTTTTTGACAGTAATGAAGTTAAATCTTATCTTTCGCTTCGCATTCAACCCAGGGAGGATAAATATTATCTGCTTCAGGTATTGGACGATCCAAGCGGAAAGGAAGAGATAAAAGATACCACAACAAACGGAAATACTACACGTACAGTGGAAAACGACAAGGATGCACTCAAATTTTCAGCACAGATAGCAAAACGATATTATGACATCGGATTGCGCGGCGGTCTTTTCGAATCTACCGGTGGTGTCGGCCTTGATTACTATCTCTTCAGTGACTGCTTGACCCTTTCACTCGAAGCCTTTGATTTTGATCCGGACAGAAACGCACACCTGAAATTCAAAGCCGACTATAAACCGTTTAAACACATCTATATAACCTCGGGATTTGACGATTTTATAAGTGACGAAGGAAAAGAATCCTTTTTTATCGGAGCTGGAATCAGCTTTGCGGATGATGATATTAAAAGTATTTTATCAGACATCCCGATTCCTAAGTAAAAGATAATATTGAACGCGCCGCATTTTAATAAATATGATTTCCAAACCTTCAGATGAAAAAGTCAAACCATTCAAACTGGTAAAGTATTTCACCTTTACAAGCCTGATATTAACCTTTTCAGGGATACTGATTTTAGCTGGTCTCAACAATCACTGGTCAAGAATGATGCAGATCAAGAAGAGTGAAGACTATGCCAAGCTTCTTGTAGCAAATCTTAATCATCAGGTTTATATGAAATTTTACCTTCCTCTTTCCATAACACACCAGAAGGTAATCCGGCTCAGCGAAGAAAAATATTATAAAAGAATGGATATGATCGTCAAAAGCACTTTACATAGCTTCAATGTAGAAAAGGTAAATATTTATGATAAGAATAACACAATTATTTACAGTTATGATCAAAAACTGATAGGTTCCGAGAATGTCGGAGACAAAGGGTATATAAGCGCTCTTTCAGACGCATCAACATCAAAACTGATTCAAAGAGGCAACTTTTTTCAGATCCTGTTTGGATTTCCCCAAGATGTTAAATTGATTACATTTGCTCCATTACGCACGGAAGAGCCTTTGCCGACGTTAAAAAGACAGGTTTTTGGTGTTTTTGAAATCGTTCAAGACATATCAGAAGATTTTAAAACAATTTTTCGATTTCAGATACTTGCTATTATCACGATTGCCCTGATTATGGGCGCTCTTTTTTTGGCCCTTTTCTTTGTAGTCAAGAGGGGAGAGGCAATTATTGAAAACAGAGCCCTGGAAAGGCTGCGGCTTAAGGAGCAATTAACTAAAGCGAGACATCTGTCTTCGCTGGGAGAGATGGTAGCGGGTGTATCCCATGAAATCCGGAATCCATTAGGGATCATCAGGAGTTCAGCCGATCTTCTAAAGAAAAAAATGAACCATTTTGATCCTTCAAGCACTATTCCGGATATAATTTTAGAAGAATCGGATCGACTGAATAATATAATAACAGATTTTTTAAATTTTGCGAAACCTAAAATGCCGAATCTTGTACCGTGCCATGTTGAAGAAGTGCTTGACAGAAATATTACCTTTCTTGAGCCACAGATAAAAAAACAGGGCTATATAATTAAGAAGCATTATGATAATAATCTCCCGAAAATAATGGCCGATTCCGCCATGTTATATCAGGCATTCCTTAACATATTGATAAACTCCATGCAGGCCATGCCGGGTGGCGGGGAAATAGATATTCAGCTTACTTCAAAGGATGACTCAGTAACAATTACTTTTGAAGATCAAGGGGAAGGTATGCCGGAAGATGTTATGGAAAAGATATGGGAACCTTTTTTTACTACAAAGGAAAAGGGGACGGGCCTGGGCCTGGGCATTGTAAAAAACATCATCGAAATGCATGAAGGAAGCATCCGGATTGACAACAAACCTGCTCATGGAGCCTGTGTTAGAATTGAATTGCCGGTTCACAGTGCAATATGAAAATAATAACTCTGTGCTCTGAATTCTTAAACCGCGACCTTATAACCCTGAACCGTGAACCCTGAACTGTTGAACCTGTGAACAGATATAAATAGTTTTTATGATGTCTGAAGTTATATACTAATAAAGGTATCATCAATGGAAACCATTCTAATCGTAGATGATGAAAAAAATTATCCACCCATATTAAGCGCTGTGCTGGAAGAAGAAGGTTTTGCGACCTTAACCGCCAATAGCGGCCAAGAGGCGCTTGAAATTCTGAATAACTCCGATGTTGACCTTGTTTTAACCGATATGAAAATGCCTTCAATGGACGGTATTGAATTGCTTGAAAAGATCAAGACCAAAAACACCGATCTTCCGGTCATAATGATGACTGCTTACGGCACAGTGGAAAAGGCGGTACAGGCAATGCAAAAAGGGGCTTACAACTACATTCTTAAGCCTTTTGATAATGAAACGCTGGTTGTTTATGTGAACAAAGCGGTTTCAATGTACCGCGTAGTCAAAGAAAACATATACCTGCGTGATGTTGTAAGGTTAAAGTACAGTTTCAGCAACATAATCGGCAAAAGCAAGGCAATGCAGGATGTTTTTGAGATAATCCGTAAAGTTGCGCCAACCAATGCGACCGTCCTGATCGAGGGTGAAAGCGGCACAGGAAAAGAGCTGGCGGCAAAAGCCATTCACTTTAACAGCCCAAGGCGTGGCAAACCTTTTATTGCCGTAAACTGCAGCGCCCTTGCTGAAAATCTTCTTGAAAGCGAACTTTTCGGCCACGAAAAAGGGTCATTTACCGGTGCCATAGCCATGAAAAAGGGGCGGTTTGAAATGGCTGATGAGGGGACACTGTTTCTGGATGAAATAGGCGAGCTTTCACAAGGTCTCCAGGTAAAACTATTACGGGTTCTTCAGGAAAAGGTTGTTGAAAGGGTCGGCGGAGTTAAGCCGCTTTCCGTCAATATCCGTATTATTGCCGCCACGAACAAACAGTTAAAGGAAGAGATGAATCATGGCCGCTTCAGGGAGGACCTGTTTTACAGATTGAATGTAGTAAATATTGTCCTGCCGCCCCTGAAACAACGTATAGATGATCTCCGGCTTTTAATTGATCACTTTATAAAAAAATATGCTGATGAACGCGGTTCAGATACTCCTGTTAAGGGTCTTGACAATGAAGTTGAACGTCTTTTTAACAATTACAACTGGCCCGGAAATGTTCGGGAGCTGGAGAATGTTATTGAGAGGGCGATGATTATGTGTTCTGATGAAATCATCAGGGTGTCCGATCTTCCCAGGGATTTCAGGAACAATGTTGACAGTTCAATGTATCTTGACGGAATACCCAGCAATGCAAAATTATATGAGACTCTTGCTCTGGTTGAAAACAATATGATCAAAAGGGCTTTGAAGCTCACAAATAATGTTCAGTCCAATGCTGCTGAACTTTTAGGCATCGGCAAAAGCGGCCTGAGCAAAAAAATAAGCAGACACGAACTATTACCCTAATTGAGACACTTTAGCCCTTTGTAAAAAATCAGCTTGTTTGCGTCCTCTGCGGTGAATATAAAACGGGTTGAAATCAAACGTAAAGTAATGGATTTTGATAAAGATTTACAGGATGAGTTTTGATGTTTTAATCCTGAATATCCTGTTAATCCTGTCCAAAAAGTCTCTTTAAAAACGCAATTAGTTTCCAAATGGAAACCAGGCGTTTCTAAATGGAAACAAATTTTGGTAATAATAAATAGTTTATAAGGGCAAGAAATCTTGATAAGGAACACAACCTATTGATAATTCAGCAATAAAGGAGTTGGGCGCATTAGCCATACAACCTGGCACGCAAGTTGCTTAGCTAATAGATAACCTGATAATTTTTTCCATCTGTTTTTCTCCTTAACGGCCAAGCATACCCCCCATGTTTGGCCGATTTTTTTTGTTCCTAAAACCCTATATTTTTTCGCCCTTTATGCTCTTAACCTCGGCTTCCTCCTGCAATGCCTGTACCAAAGATTGAGGGCTTAGCTCTTCAGCCCATAGCCTTCAAATCCGCCCGCAAGTCAGCCCCCCAATCGTAATCGGTTTTCATAGCTATAACGCAATTATTTTTCCCGCGCCGCCGAGCATATATTTTTCAGGATACCGTGTCGCGATTTCCTGTATATACTGAGTGCAATGGGTTGGGCAAATTTTTTTCAGATCATTTATCATGTCGAAATCATTGAATCCGTGCAGGCCGCCGACCAGTGTGGTAACGTTGCCGAATCTGGATGCCGCCCCGACAATTTCCCGCACCCCCGGATGGGAACATCCCGCGATAACAACCACTTCATCCCCTATTCGGACGACAAGGGATTGCTCAATATGTTTAAGCTCGCCTGTGGAATAGATATTCTCACAAATTTTAAGCGCATCATTGATCCTTACCGTGTTAACGGCTTTATCGGCTCCTTTGCAGGAATTCGGTAGATACACGCTACCCTGGTTTTTTTTCAAAACATCCAAAAGCCCGCCCGTGTGGTCCCAGTGATCATGTGATATAAAAACCATGTCTATTTCAGAAGGATCAATATCGAGTTTTTTCATGTTATTAAGCAGAATCCCGCCTTTTGCGCCTGTATCAAAAAGAATCTTCCGGTTGTATGCTTCAACAAGGCAGGAAAATCCCCGGTCCGGCGTAAGATTTTTTTCCCATGCGGTATTGTCGTATATAATAGTGATTTTCATGAGACTGCTTTATCCAAAAATACCTATGGATTTAATTTCCGGAATTTCTTTTCCAAGCATGCATTTAAAACAGTTAGTCAATGGGCAGCTGTTCATATTCTTTTCACAGCGGAGACTTGCAGCTCTTGTCATTTTTGCTGATTTTTTTCATCCGTATGAGCAAAACCGATCGGTTTTATTTCCACTTTCATATATCCCATAGGGGGCTATTTCAGTGATATTCATGCGTGCCCAGCACCACTGGCACACCGGTTGTCTCCTCAAGGATTTTTGCCATTTCTTCCGGGGAAATATAGGGGCATGCCGGTATTCGATGCATTTGAAATCATTTTGCCCACCCAGTCCGCTGTGTCTACTCGATAAACACCTTTTTCATCTCGACCTGCAATTTTTTTGGCGTTTTCAACATTTACATGTACAGTAATTAATTCTTTGGATGCCGTCATTTTTCGCCCGGTATATTGTCTTTAATTAAATAGCTGTGCAACGCTTCCTGGAGTGTCTCTGCGGCAAGCAAGGCGCAGTGCTCATCCTCTTTTGGAAATTTGCCGATTTTTTGTAATACAATTTCACCGGTGATTTCAGAAAGTTCATCAGGATTTTTCCCGATTGCCATCTCTGCTGTAAAAGAACCGCATACCGTGCTTGAACCACAGCCATCAGTGAGATATGATGCTTCACTTACACGGTCATTTTTAAATTTCAGGTAAATTTCCATTGTGTCACCGCAGCTACCCGTAATACGCCCATGCGCATCAGGATTTTCCAGCTTTCCTTTGTAGAGAGGATTGCGCCAGCGCTGAAAACCTGCTTCCCCGAAGGCTTCTTTCGTTTCATCAAATATCTGCTCCTGCAGAGTTTCTACAAAAGCATCAAAATGGTCGCCCATACGAATTCTTCCTTTTGTTAAAATTAAATGATATGAAAATTTATTTTAGGTTTTTGATTCTGGATTCAATATTTTCCATCTGTTTTTTCAATTCTCGAGCCTGTTCCTGCAGCAGCTTTAACTCTTTTTCCTTTGATAAATCACCTGAAGCCTCCCGATCAGCCGGCGGCATGCCGATACCGCGGCCCATACCTTTTCCACCACCCATACCCATGCCTCTGCCGCCGCCCATACCTCTGCCTCCTCCCATACCCATGCCTCTGCCGCCACCCATGCCCATTTTTCGGCTAAATACCGGCTTTCCGGAATTCTGCATTGATCCTGATCCGCCAGCGCCGAATTTTTCAGAAACATTACCATCCGCAGCCGAGACCAAAAAACCTTTTTTATATTTTTCCACAGCATCCCGGACTGTTCCGGTCTGTCCGACATAAATTTCAATGTCTGCTGCAGAAAGCGCCTGTGCCGCTTTTGGCCCGCAATTGCCTGTCAGCACTGCTTTGACTCCCTGAGAAGCCACAAAACTGGCAGATTGAATACCTGCACTGCCTGAAAGGACGGCATTTTCATTTTCAAATGCATCAAAGCGCATGTCATTTGTTTCGACAATTACGAAACACTTGCACCTGCCAAAACGCGGATCAATTTGAGATGTTAAATCATTTCCGGTGGAGCTTACAGCGACTTTCATTTCTGAACCTCCTTATTCATAGCTACACCTTTCTTTCAAAAACGCCGCTAATATACACTGTGTATGTTTTGCGTTATATGCGCTTGCTGTCAGAAAAATTCAGATCTTTTTAGGATTGCCCTTCGACATTAGCGCCGTCAGCAAAGGACACTTTACCTTCATTAAAGGCTTTTACAGCATCTCTAACCGTACCACTGACATTATTTGCCACCTTTACCCCTGCAGCCTCAAGCGTCTTAAACGCATTAGGGCCGCAGAAACCTGTAAGCAAAACCTCTGCTTTGTCGCTTACCATGGCGGCAGCCTGAATCCCGGCGCCTTTAAACGCGTTTACATTCTCTGAATTATTCAACACTTCAACCTCAAGACTGATTGTGTTTACTATAAGAATATACTCAGCGCGCCCGAATCTGGGGTCAATCTGTGAATCAATATCTGTTCCTTTTGATGTAACAGCTATTTTCATTTTCTATTTCTCCTTTAGGCCGGATTCGTTCCACCACCACCGCAAACCTGGTCGTTTGCAATAATTTGCAGTTCGTCTGCGATAAGATCTTCAACCACAGGCCTTATGTCAGCCCGTTCACCATCATAATAGACATCAATACCCACCTGCCTGAACCCCATAAGCGGTCGCATGCCGATTCCTCCGACGACGAGAGCGTTAACTTTATGTTCTGCCAGCAGGTTGACAGGAACCATGCATCCGCCCTGGACATGTTCCTGGTTCTGCAGTGTTGAAACATTTTTTATTTCTCCGTTTTCCACATCAATAAAAGTAAACACTTCACAATGACCGAAATGTCCTGCCCTGGTTCCGTCAAGACCCCCCTGTCCGTTGGATGGAACTGCAATTCTTCCGTTTTTCATAATAAAAGTTCTCCTTATTTAATAATATTTTAATCCATTATTCCTTTTTGTTCATGGCCGGTGATGTCATAATTTGGTTCCATATCTCTCTGACGATCAGACTGATCTTTGAGTCATTTTTATATTCAATGATATTTTTACCCTGAATCATAGATTCTGTAAAAACAGGGTCAAACGGAATACGACCGAGAACCGACAGGTTTTTCTTTCGGGCCAGTTTTTCAATCGCCTCTGCCTGCTCAGGATTCAAATCAGCCTTGTTAACGCATACCATGCACGGCACTTTAAAATTGGCTGCAAGCTGCGTGACCCGTTCCATATCATGCAGCCCGGAAACCGTGGGCTCAGCTACAATAATCAGAGCGGTAGCACCGCCGAGTGAAGCGATAACAGGACACCCTATGCCTGGCGGGCCATCGGTAAGGATCAGGTCGATATTTTTACTTTCAGCGAGCTTTTTTGCCTCCTGCCTGACAAGAACAACCAGCTTGCCGGAATTTTCTTCAGCAATGCCGAGTCTTGCATGAACCATCGGGCCAAACCGTGTTTCTGAAATGTACCATTCTCCGCATGTTTTGATCGGAAAATCGATTGCCCGTTCAGGGCAGAGATCCACACAGACCCCGCAGCCTTCGCATTCAATTTCATCAACCTTAAAACCTTCTTTAACAGCATCAAACCGGCAAACTTCCATACAGAGACCGCACCCGGTGCATTGATCCGGATTAATGACCGCAATGCCGCCGCCCTTAAAATAGGTGCGTTGTTTGATATCAGGGGCCATCAGCAGATGGAGGTCTGAGGCATCTACATCCGCATCGCACAGAACACTGTTTTTTGACAGAGACGCAAAAGCAGCTGTCAAACTTGTTTTTCCGGTACCGCCTTTGCCGCTTAAAACCACCAGTTCTCTCATTGAATTTCATTTCCTTTGCCCAACCAGTTTTTCAACCTGACTGTATAATTTTAGAAATTTCTCTTTCCACTCAGGCATCTCTTCCACAATAGGCCTCCCCCTTGAATAGGCTTCAGCGATTCGCCGGTCAAAGGGAATCTCCATCAAAATCGGCAGGTTTTCCTGCCCGGCATACTCTTGTACCCGGCTGTCACCGATATCTGAACGGTTAATGACCAGACCGTGGGGAATGCCCAAAATTTTAACCGCCTCAAGCGCCAGTTTCAGGTCATGGAGACCGAAAGGCGTGGGCTCGGTTACCAATAAAACAAAATCAGTGTTTTTCATGGCGGCAATAACCGGGCATGACGTACCCGGAGGCGCATCAATAATATTGATTTTATCAGACCGGGCAAAGGATCTGACTTTTTTGATCAGGGGAGGGGACATTGCTTCACCAATCCTGAGACGTCCATGCACAAAATCGATATTATTTAGACTGCCTTTTTCAATTACACCGAGTTCACGGCCGGTTTCGGTTATGGCATCTTCAGGACATACCACCATACAACCGCCGCAACTGTGACACAGTTCCGGAAACGTGAGAACGGTTTCTCCGACTATGGCGATAACCTTGAACCGGCAAATATCAACGCATTTCCGGCAGAAAGTACATTTATCCTCATCGATTTCAGGCACAGGTGTAAAAACAGTTATGGTTTCTTCAATTAGTGGATTTAAAAAGAGATGGCAATTGGGTTCTTCCACATCACAATCCAGCAGTTGAACACCGGATTCAAGTGAAAGCGCCAGATTTGTGGCCACGGTTGTCTTGCCTGTTCCACCTTTTCCGCTTGCAATACTTATAATCATAAGCAAAAAGACTCCTTGTTTAATCAGCCTGTTCTGTTTGTAATGCTTAAAATATTCTTAAGGTACTGCAACAGATTTTCTGCATGAATTTTATCCGGCCGGGGCGGCAGTTGCATAAGAATACCAAGCCCCTCGCTTGCTGCATGAAAATCCTCGGATGAAAGAGAACTGACTGCGGCACAATTGATCATCGGATTTGTTGAAACCAGTTTTTCCACGAATTTAAGACCGGTCATGTCGGAAAGTGATTCATCAGTCACTACCAGTTCAAAGCTATTAACTGAAATCATGGAGAGGGCATTGACGCCGGACACTGCCCGTGAAATGCTCAAATTGACATTTTTTTCCATGTTTGATGCTAAATCGGTAAAAAAATCTTTATCAGAACTTACCAGTAATATATGTATCATTTATCTCGCCTGCATTGAACTGTTTTGAACCATTTAAATATATTGTGAAGCTGCAATCCAGTATCCTCCATATCCTTTCAACTAAAATTTCCCCGCATCAGCCCTCAGTAAATTTGTTTTCACTGAAGGCTGATTAAGGGAAAGGAAATATTGCATCCAAGCGGGTACAATTGCAAAACATACTGTTTTTAACAACTTTACTGATTGATATTCCTTTAAAAAAGTCTGGCGTTGCTCGGTTGTTGAGCAAAATAATTATTCTTTTTACCATGTCTGCGACACTGTTTCCCGCATCCCGGCATTGAAAATGCCGGGATAATCGGTTTGCCTTTTGCAAAAGAGTCAATCACCCTGTCCGCATTGCCGGAAATAAAAGGAATAAGTTCTATGCCGTTCACTGCAATGATATTTGCAGGCACTTCCGAAATAGCCCGCATATCAGGACGGATATACCCATTTGTTTCAGCATCTCCGCAAGACGTGATGATATTACAGGATTAAAAGGCGCAAATTGTCTGTTTAATACTTCGCCGTTTGCTATCTCCGCTAAAAGAAGCGTGTTTGCAACATCAAACACCGGTGAAATCCGGTCTTCCCAGACAGTAAGCGCAATTTTCATAATCCTGAATGACCTCCTTATTTATAAAAGAAGTAGCAAACAACATGCCAATGTGTCATTGCGAATTGATTTAACGCTGATATTTAATAATTGCGAATACTTATGGTGCAGATGCGGCTATTGCATGGTTTTGCGCAGGCAGAAAGACGTGCAAAAAGGCGACTCAAAAAGTCGCAATTATGCAACATTATGAATGGTTTTATTTTCGGTCGGAGCGCCCGTCAATTTTTGGAAGAACTATCCCCAGCTTATTGATCTTTCGGAAAAGCGTGCTTTTATGCATTCCGAGATCTTTGGCCGCAGCCTTGCGGTTATAGTTGTTCCGTTTCAGTACATCCGCTATGATCTTTATTTCCGCTGATTTTAAAGTATCATGTTCTGTTGCATGTTTATCCGCAGCCAGAGATTGCAAAGACAGGTTGATCGGCATATGTCGCAACTGAATTTTTCCCACCATGCACAGCACAAAGGCATGCTCGATAATATTTTCCAGCTCCCTGATATTACCGGGGAAATCATAGTGCATAAGCGCTTCAAGCGCCTCCTGATCAATACCGGTTACGGCCTTTCCGCGAATTCTGTTTAACTTGCCGATAAATCGCTCGACAAGAAGCGGGATGTCTCCCATCCGTTCCCGAAGCGGGGGGAGTTTCAGCAGTACCACATTGATGCGGTAAAAGAGATCCTGACGAAACGCACCCTTGTCCACCATCTCAGAAAGGTTTTGATTGGTTGCGGCGATAATTCTGACATTCGCCTTTACTTTTTTTACAGCACCTAAGGGTTGAAATTCTCTTTCTTCAATGACCCTCAGAAGCCTGATCTGAAATGCGGGGCTGGTGTCCCCGATTTCATCAAGAAAGATCGTGCCGCCTTCCGCCAGGGCAAAGTGTCCCGGTTTGTTTTTGACCGCATTGGTAAAGGCGCCGGCCTTGTAGCCGAAAAGCTCTGACTCAAGCAGCGTGTCCGGGAGGGCGCCACAGTTAATGGCAACGAAAGGCTCATTTTTACGGTGGCTTAAATTGTGGATTGCCCTTGCCGCCAGCTCTTTGCCGGTGCCTGTTTCTCCCTCAATAAGTACCGTGCTGTCACTTTCAGACACCTGCGGCAGGATATTAAAAATTTTTTTCATCGCCGTGCTGCTGCTTACCATATCCCCCATCTGAAAACGAGCGGAAAGCTCCTTCCGTAATTCTTCCACGAGACTATGGTCCCGGAATGTCTCGACCCCGCCAAGGATTTCTCCTTTTTTATCTTTTAAAAGGGAGGTGGATGCCGTGATGGGGATGCGTTTTTTTTCACTGTTAATAATATGGGTAGACGTACTGACAAACGATTTGCCTTCTTTCATCGTTCTTTTTAAGGCGCAATCACCTTCACACATGTTTGAACGAAAAACTTCCCAGCAGTGCCTCCCGATTGCTTCCTTTCGGGAAATCCCGGTTATCTCCTCAGCGGCGTGGTTGAACGAGGTGATTTGCCAGTTGTGGTCTATCGTAAAAACACCATCGGATATACTTTCAAGAATAATTTCCGTTGTGATTTCATCCAGTTTTACAGTTCTTTGTGGTTTTGTCATTTTCCGTTATTTAAAAGGCGAATTTTCAATAATATTATGTTTAGAAGGGCTGTCTATAAGAGCTTTTTGAATTCGCTCGCATTCTCCGCAGTTAGCGCAATTTGTGATGGCAACTTGTTGGAAATAAGGGAGCGTTTTGCAAAGATCTCAACCGCTTACCCTTTCGCTTGCGATCTCAATATAGATTGAATCAGTATGGTCGGAAATAATCTTCTTAAAAGCAGCTATGCTTTTCTCGTTCTCACCCATTGCCGCATAAAGCCGGCCCAGATTGAAAAGAGCATCATCTTTCATTATAGTGCCTGATTGCGCAACAATCATTTCAAAACAGTTCACTGCGGCCTTGTAATCTTTTTTTTCTTCATGATTGTAACCTGTTCCGCTTAGAATAAATGTTTCAATCGATGGGTGATTTTTAAAGTCTTTTAAAGATTTATCATATAAGGCTGTTGCCTTTTCATAATCTCCCGCATTGTAACAAATATTGGCATATATAAGCCCTGCAAGTTTTGCGGCATCTCTTCTTGAATATTTTTTTATAATAAAATCAAAATTCTGCCCAAAATCCTGGTAAGCCTTTTCAGGTCCATTATCCTTTAAAATAAAATTATATCCGGTTATAGCCTGGTCCAGCAAGGCGAATGCCCTGTTTTCGGCTTTATTTGAAAAATACCGAATCCCTGAAACAACAATTATAAGCAATGCAATTACACCAAGGACAAATGATATTTGAACCTTATATTTTATCGCGGATTCTAATAATCTGGATGAAAGGCTTATAAATTCATCCGGTCCTTTTATCAGTTGTTTTCTCGTTATCTTTTTCTTAGCCATTTTTCTCCTTTAATATTTGATTAATTCGTAAAAAGATAGATTATGCCGCCTGCGGTACTGTGACCGAAAATAACTGACATGTTCGACGAATTTGACTTTTTAAGATGCTATCAGAAGTAGTTGGAGTAAAATTCACAATTCACAATTAGCAATTGATTATTGACAATTTGCAGTGATAAATTAAGTAGTTATCGGCACCGACCCATTTTGTATAATAATTAATAATCAATTGTGAATTACTAATTGTTAACGATTCCCCACTTATTTAAGCGCTTATGCTCCTGATCCACGATGGTTTTAATCACCAGACCAAAGACTGGTGGATCCACCCGCTGTCTCCATCAGCATGCTGAATATTAATCCACTTGCCTTTTTGTTTAATAACCTTAAACGAAATTCCTTTCTCAACATAAAATAATATCTTATAGTTTAAGCCCGGCCCTGACCGGATGTTGCACTTTACATTCTTTGTGATAACAGAGGGAGTTTTATTGACAAGTGATTTATGCACCCACCCTTCATCCTCTTCAAAATCACGAAAAAAGTACCATGGCCCTGATTTTTTTATAATTACAATGGGATAATATTTTTCAACCTTCCATAAGATATCATAATCACTGCCCGGCCCGGAACGTATGTTGGCGACTGACGATTCCACAGTTAAGCGTTCAGCCAGGGCAATGCCGCTAAATATTATAAAAAAAATTATCGCTGCAACTATATATTTCAAGTTTTGCATCGCCTTCTTTAGTTAATCCCTATAATCTTTCCTCCCTGATACACACAAAAACACACAATCCATGCAAGAGACGTGCTGTACAGAAGAGAGAAAAGCATCCACTTAAAGCCCCCTGTTTCCCGCCAGATGGTTCCCATTGTGGCAATACATGGAAGATACAAAAGAACAAAAAGCATCATTGAAAAAGCGGAAAGAGGGGTCATGTTGGATTTGACAAGAGCGCTCTGAAGAGCATCAGGCTCTTTTTCAACAGCATAAAGTATGCCCATTGAGCTGACAACGATTTCCTTGGCCACAACACCGGTAAGAAGCGCCACACTTCCGCGCCAGTCTATTCCAAGAGGCGCAAACAGAGGAGCAATGCTCTTGCCGATTTTCCCCATAAAAGATTTTTCCGTCTTTTCCGCTCTCCGGGCCATTATAAGCTTTGCTATGGCCGCATCCTTTTTTTTCTCAATCACATCTCTTTCAGATTTACCGGCAGCCGTAATTTCCGCCTCATATAAAGCTTCTACCCTGACAATTTCTGATGCATAATCTAAAGAATATCGTATGTTCCCGGGAAATGCCGAAAGTGCCCAGATAATAATTGAACCAACAAGTATCACGCCTCCCATCTTCTTTAAAAACATCTTGCCGCGGTCCCACATGTGAATCAAAAGGCTGCTGATCATGGGAGCCCTGTATGGAGGCAGCTCCATTACAAACGGAGCATCAGCCCCTTTTAACAGAGTGGCCCTGAACAATCGTCCGGATACAAAGGAAACTATTATTCCGACAAGATAAACTGCAAATATTACCGTGCCGGCCTTTGCGCTGAAAAAGGCGCCTGCAAGAACTATATAAATAGGTAGTTTAGCCGAGCAGGACATAAAGGGGGTAATAAGAATTGTAAGAATGCGGTCCTTTTCACTCTCAAGAGTCCGGGAGGCTATTACGGCAGGAACATTGCAGCCAAAGCCCATAAGCATCGGTATAAAAGACTTTCCGTGAAGACCGATAACATGCATTATTCTGTCCATCAGAAAAGCCGCTCTTGCCATATAGCCTGTATCTTCAAAGATGGCTATAAAGAAAAAAAGGATTAAAATATTCGGCAAAAAGATTATAACGCTCCCTACTCCGGGAATTATTCCATTTATAATGAGATCTTTCAAAACAGAGTCCGGGAGCAGGCTGTTCAGCCCTATGGCAAGAATAGTAACCCCCCTGTCAATCCACTCCATTGGATAGGCTCCCAGGGAAAAGGTAAGCTGAAACATGGCCCAGATAAATACAATAAAGATAGGAAACCCGAAATGCCGGTTCGTTAAAACAAGGTCGATATTTCTGGATATATCAACACGATTTTGCGATGAACTTGTAAGCGTCTCCTTTACTATTCCGGCAATAAAACCATACCGTTCATCGGTCATAACTATTTCAGGATCATCATTAAAACGATCCATGAGGTGCGCGCGAAGCGTTTTAACCTCCTGAAGCAAATCATCTCCTTTGCCCTCTGCCTTCCGGAAAATCCGTTCCATTACGATTTTATCATTTTCAAGCAGTTTTATTGCTGTCCATCTCAAATTATAGCCGGGCTTTACTTCAACTTTATTTTCAATAAAATCTTGAAGCTTAACAATCGCATTTTCAATATCCTTGCTGTATTTGACCTTCCGTTTTTGCTGGATTTCTGCTGTTGACCCGGCCAGCTCAATAGCCTTTTTTAACAGTGTATCAATCCCCTCATTTTTATTGCCCACAGTAAATACTACAGGCAGATCAAGCAGTTCGGAAAGCTTTTCAGCATCGATTCTGGTCCCATGTGCCCGGACAACATCCGCCATATTAAGGGCAAATATAACCCTGCAATCGATTTCTCTTAACTGTGTTGCGAGATAAAGGCTTCGTTCCAGGTTGGATGCATCAATAATATCGATTACCACATCCGGACATTCTTCAAGGACAAAATCCCTTGCAATTATCTCCTCAATGGAAAATGGCGTTAAACTGTAAGTTCCCGGAAGATCGACAATTTTAAGATCATAACCGTATTTGCTGACTATCCCCTCTTTTTTTTCAACCGTTACCCCGGGCCAGTTTCCAACCTTCTGCCTGGTTCCGGTAATATTGTTAAATATTGTTGTCTTGCCTGAATTCGGGTTGCCTGCAAGAGCTATAGTTATACTCTTTTTATGCATTACAAAGAATCCTGTTTAACATCATCGACCGTTATTTGGGCAGCCTCTTCAACGCGAAGGGATATATGATAGCCTTTAACTATCAATTCAAGCGGATCTTTAAGGGGCGCATATTTTTCAACATACACCCGGGTTCCCTTAAGAATGCCCATCTCTCTTATCCTTCTTTGCAAGATGCCATTACCGCCCATGCCGGATATTATTCCGCTTTGCCCCTTCTTCATTTCACTCAGCAGCATATTCAATTCTCCGTGTCAGTATTGATGGTTTTGCAAAAAGTCTAAACCAGGCAACAAAGTATTTTTTGCGACAGGCCGCGCCCCAACACGTAACGGTTGCAATCTATTGCAATAACCACCTGCCCCTTGCCGATATTGGTAATCACATCTATTGTATCCCCGATCTTCAAACCCATTGACAATAAACGCATGCGTGCGCCTGTGCCGCCTGTAAAATCTTTGATAACAAGCTGTTCACCCTGTTTAGCCATAACAAGTGGTATTGTCTGTTTTCGCTCTTTAAGACACTGAGGGCATATACCGTAAATCTCCATCTTGTGCTGGAGTATGTGAAAATCGTAATTTTCAGCTATCTGTATCTGTAAAAGCTCAAGCCGCTTGTCGTGAAATTCAATAATTCTTCCACATTTTGTGCAGATCATATGATCATGGTGCCGGCATAAATGTCTGTGCTCATACCTCACAAGCCCGCTGTCGAACCTGTTTGCCTGAGCAAAACCAAAGCGGCACATAAGCTTGATGGTGTCTCTTACAAAATCGGGCTCAAAATGAAATCCCTGGTCCTCAAGAATCTGAACCAGTTCGCCGATGGTAACATGCTGTTCTGTTTTCAAAAAAACTTCAAGAACCTTGAATCTGTCCTCAAAATTATCAATAAGCTCCTGCTTAAAAAGCTTTTTAAACTGCTGCTTTTCCTGACTGTGGATCTGTTTCATAGAGACTTTTTTGACAGGATTAACAGGATGTTCAGGATTAAAACATCACAACTCATCCTGTTAATCCTCATCAAAACCCTTTACTTTGTGTTTGATTTCAACTTTCAAATAACTTAAACTTCAGATAATTTTTCAAAGGGCTCTACCTGCTCAGCCCCGGTATATCATAGGTAGTGCAGGAGCCGGATGAACATTGCCTTGTCTTAACGCCCCCCTCTTGACCTTTGCCTGAACCACTGCTCATGGAATAGTTGGTTGTGCTGATAATTCGCTCAAATTCCTCGGACTTACATTTAGGACATCTAAGCTCGCTCTCTTCATCCTGACCCATTACAAGCAGCTCAAAATATTCCTGGCATTTTAAACATTTAAATTCATATATCGGCATAGCTACCCTCCTTTAAAACATATCTGTAATAGTTCACGGTTTACGGTTCACAGTTTTTTTAACCGTGAACCGTGAACTGTTAACCGTGAACGGTTATGTATTGTCTGATTGCCTCTTTAACTTTAAGGGCATTATCCATAGCCGTGCCCGTGCCGTTATCGATAATGATTTCAGCCTCCGGGTTTTCTTCGTACAGGACATCCACTCCGATTACAGGCCCCAGATCTTTGAACTGAACCCCTTTTTCTTTTCGTTCCAGCGCCCGACGATACATTTGTGCCGCCACCAGACCTTTCTCGCGGTTAGATTCCCTTTTAATACAGACTGAAAGAGGGCATCTGACCATTACCTCTATAAACCGTTTGATCTTTTTTCTCGCTGTTTCCCGGTACGATCGTTTATGGGCGGTCGCATCTATGACTACATTGGTTCCGTTTTGCACACGTTCTGTTGCAAAATCAACCAGTTTTTCATAAACAAAATCACGTTCTTTGTCCGTATATTCAGGATTTTGAACATACTGCTTTCGTATGGCATCCATCTCAACCCGTTCGCATGTTATCCCATTATCGATCAACATCTCAAACACAAGTTGTGACAGCTTGCTTTTCCCGGACCCGGGAAGTCCTGTAAACCAGACAGCCCATGCTCTATTCGAGGTATCGGTTGATTTCATTTATATTCACTGTTTCTGTTGCCAAAATATTTCTTGTGAAGTTAAAAAGTTTTTTGCGTATATCTGCAGGATGATTTGGATACCATTCAGGGGAGGCTATTACAAGACATCTGAAAGCATAAAAAGGTTGTATGATTTTAAAGATTTCCTGATCTTTTGTCTTTTCCAAATATGTAGTCATATAAATATCGTGCAGTTTTTTGTAGTGACCATCTAATTTGCCGTGCTTCAGGAGAGAATAGAGCAGATAATTGATACTCAATGTGGAAACATCATCTGCTGCCTCTCCGTATTCTCCTCTGCTTCTGTCAAATGTAGAAAAATCCGTTCCTTTTCTAAATTTTATATTCCATGGGTGAAAATCTCCGTGTTCACGGCAAAGGCGGTGGGTATACTGTTTTAGCTTCCAGCGCCATTCAACACAAAGTTTTTCAATATCACAAAAAGCAGTGCCTGGAAAAAAATCGTAATTTTCCGGATATCCATCGACAATACCCATTATGCATTCGCCATGCCCTATAAGCTCTCTAATTTTTCTTGTATAAAGGTCTGGTTCATCCTTTTTCTGGCTGTGAATATCTGCCAGATACTCGCCAAGCGCCCTTGCTCTTTCCATATCAAGATCTCTTAGAGGCTCATTTTTAAGGCGTTTTAAATCCAAATAATAATCGGTTCCCTCGACCTTTTCCGTCAGCAGAAAATAGATATTTGCATCACGAACAGAACGAGCCAGCCCTTCGAGGTTGAAGTATCCGATATCAAGGGGATGAGCATGTTTAGGAAGGCGTTGGCCGGCATCATACTGAAACATCAAAACATTAGCCCGGTCCCACAGATACTGGTGGCCGTATTTATCCTTTCGCATTGTAGAAAACACCACCGATCTATCTCGACCTTCTTTGCTAAAGGTAACCAGAAATGTGTCGCCATATCCTAACTTTTTTATTGTATCAGTAAAGGTCCCAAGCTTTTTGACTCTAAGAATTTCAAGTTTTCCGCCAAAACGTTCTTCAAGGTATTCCTTTAGCGATTCGAGCTTGACAGGTATTGTTTCCATTGTTTTATTTCCTTACCATAGCATTAAAGCTGGCCAGAATATGCAATAGTTCAGCCACAAAAGCACCAACACACCAGAATTATAATATAATTCTCTTAAAATTCATAACTTGGGTCCGCCTGAGGCGGATTAACCACGAGAATATATTGCACAACAATCGGAATATGTAAAGTTTCTTGCGCAGGTGTATTTGTGAGAATTGTTCATGTGGGCGGTTTTATTTAAACATATACTGTAATGCTGGCGCCGAATGTTTTTTACAAAGTCTGCCGGGCAACAGCCCGTTAACATGTGATGCCAAGGTGCGGTTAGAAGGCTTAAACTCCTTGCAATAGCCTTGTATATATGTTAATTTATTAAAATAAAAGTTTGTTAAAAGTTACATCTCCAGGTCGCGCAGAATAAGCTATCTGATAGGGCCACAAAAATAGAGCTTGCAAGGCTTATAAACTATAAGGCGGCGTGGAACTTTGTGGCCGGCTTGTTTCATAAACCTGAAAACTTATAAAAAGATAAATTACAAAAAAGGAGTATGCCATGCTTAATCTTATTAAAAAGGCTATTTTTACCGGCATTGGCCTTGCCCTTAAAACCAAGGACGAGGTTGAAGACCTGGCTGAAGAGCTTGTAAAAAAGGGAGAGCTGTCTGAAAAGGAAGGGGAAAAGTTTGTTGATGAGCTTCAGAAAAGGTATGAGGATGCCCAGAATAAAATGGAAGAAAGGGTGGAGGAAACAGTAAAAAGGTTGATGAAAAAGGCGGATTTGGTAACCGCAGATGAGTTAAAGGGTTTGAAAAAAGAGATAAGAGAGCTAAAAAAGGCTGTCAGCGAAAAGAGCATGGAGCGTGGAGAGTAGAGCATAGAGCATAAAATATTATGTTTAGCATACGAAAAATCGGAGTAATAGGCCGTACCTATCGTCATCTGCAACGCTATCGCCGGATACTGACAGTCCTTTTTAAATATGGATTTGGCAATCTTATTGAAGTGTTGAAGATAGAGCAGTATCTTGAAATCGGTTTAAATATGATTTCAAAAAAACGGCGCGATCGCCTTGAAAAGCTTTCAAAAGCGGAAAGGGTCAGGTTGGCTTTAGAAGAACTGGGCCCGACCTTTATTAAGCTCGGCCAGATACTTTCCACCCGTCCTGATCTGATTCCGGTTGATTTTATTAATGAACTTTCCAAACTTCAGGATATGGTGCCTCCATGCTCCTTTGATGAAGCAAGCAATATAATCGAAACGGAACTCGGTTTTCCGCCCGAAAAGATATTTGATTTTATAGACAAGACTCCTCTGGCTTCTGCATCGATCGGGCAGGTTTACAGGGCCAGATTAAAGGATGGCGAAGAGGTCGTTGTCAAGGTTCAACGCCCGGGTATCAGGAAAATCATAGAGGTTGATCTCGAGATCATGTTCCATCTGGCAACCCTTATGGAACGTCACATAGAGGAGATGGCCCTGCACCGTCCGGTTAAAGTAGTCGAAGAATTCGCCAGAACAATTGGAAGAGAAATAGACTATAACATAGAAGCCTCAAACATGGAACGGTTTGCCGTAGAATTTTTGGATGACCCTACCATTTATATCCCAAAGGTCTTTCGAGATACAACAACATCACGTGTTCTTACAATGGAGTTTGTGGATGGTATCAAGGTGTCTGAAATTGACAAGCTGGACAAGGCCGGGCTTGACAGAAAGATTATCATCTCACGCGGAGCAGATCTATATTTACGTCAGGTATTTGAGCATGGATTTTTTCACGCAGATCCGCATCCTGGAAATATTTATGTGCTGCCGAACAATGTAATATGCCTGCTCGACTATGGAATGGTAGGCTCTGTGGACAGGCAGACACAGGAGGACTTTGTTGATCTTATCGATAATGTGGTACATAAAGATTCGGCACGAGCAACCCAGGCGCTGCTTAAACTTACCATATATGATGAAGATCCTGATGTTCGAATGCTTGAAAGAGGGGTGTCGGAATTCATGGGTCTGCACCTTTACAAGCCGCTAAAGGATATCGAAATCGACAAAATGCTTTATGGCCTGATTGAAATGGCTTCACGTCACAGCCTGAGAATTCCGGCCGATATATTTCTTATGATGAAGGTCTTCAGTACCATAGAGGGTGTTGGTCTTCAGCTGAATCCTGATTTTGACATGATAGCACAGGCAGCGCCGTTTATTGAGAAGGTGAAAAGCGCAAGGTTTTATCCAAAAAGAATTGCCGGCGATATTATTAGCCTTATATCTGCCACGTTTCAATTTTTTCAGCAGTTTCCTAAGGATACTCTTGAAATTACACGGCTGATAAAACAGCAGAAATTAAGCATCAGGTTTGAGCATAAGGGTTTTGAGCCTGTGCTTGAAACCTATAACCAGATAAGCAACAGGATATCCTTTTCGATTGTTATAGCATCACTTATTATCGGTTCCGCCCTGATAGTTTTTGCAAAAACCCCTCCGCTGTTTCACGGATTATCTATAATCGGCATTATAGGATTTATTTCTGCCGCGATGATGGGAATATGGCTTCTTGTGGCTATTTTAAGAAAAGGAAGGCTGTAAACCGTAAACAGTTATTAAATTACAGTAGCGTATAACCCGGGCCTTCTCCGCCCTCCGGGCATGTCCAGGTTATATTTTTATAAGGATCCTTTATTTCACACGTTTTACAGTGCAGGCAATTAGACGGGTTGAGTTTAAGCCGTCTTTGAGAGCTGTTCTCATCCGTCTCGATTTCGTAAACATTACCAGGGCAGAATCTTATACAGGGGCATTGATAGGTAATATAACATTCATTCATGCACAGATTTTGATCGTGGATAAGAATATGGCACGGCTGATCCTCTTTGTGCATGGTTTTTGACAGATAAACTCCTGTAAGTTTGTCAACATATAAAACACCATCAAAAAGCTTTTTATCAGGCTCTATCCCTTTAAAGTCTTTAGGGCCCGCTTTTGCAGGCCGCAGGGTTTTATAATCCTCTTCAACAGGCATTTTGTCATGTATCCCGCATCCTCTTGTGAAATACTGGGCGCCAAGATGGATAAATTTTACCAGCCCCTTTTTTGACATGGCCTGGGAAAAGTTTCTTCCTTCATAAACTTCTTCTTTTAGCAGGCTTTTTTCAAACAACTCATGATAATTATTGAGCGTTTCCTGCGTAAAGCTGTTTTTTTCATGAGCTTTTATAATTGCCTCTGCTGCCAGCATACCTGATTTCATGGAAACATGTATGCCCTTTAGTCCCGGAGTATTCTGCATTGACGCACTGCCGCCAATGAATACTCCGCCATTTACAGCGAGCCTGGGAATAGTATAATATCCTCCGGTGGAAACGGTCCTCGCTCCCTGTTCGACCACCTTGCCGTTTTGAATAATTTTTGATACCAAAGGATGATGTTTGAATTTAATAAATTCCTCATACAGATCAAGCATAGGGTCCTGATATGAAAGACCTGTAATAAATCCCAGAGCTGCTTTGTTGCCTTCCATTTCATAGATAAAACCGCCGCCAGGTGCGCTGATGCCCAGAGGATAGCCGAACGTATGGATATCATTGCCTTTGCTGGTCTTAAAATAGTTGTTTTCAGGCAGTTGTATAACCTCTTTGATGCCTGTTTCAAATGCCTGCGGCATTTTTCCGGAAAAGATATCAAATTTTTCTGCAACATTCTGCATAAGACTTCCCTTTGACCCTTCTCCGAACACAGTAACCTTGGCCAATATATCTATTCCCGGCTCAAAATTGCCTTTAGGCTTACCTTCTTTATCAAGCCCCTTGTCTCCCGTGCGTATTCCTATGATTGACTTATTATCCAGAGAGTAAAGAACCTCTCTTCCGGCAAAACCTGGAAAGATGTTTATTCCAAGCTCTTCGGCAATTTCCGCAAGCCATCTTGTAAACCGTGAAAGGCTTATAACGTAAAAGCCTTTGTTTCGCATATATAGCGGTGTATAAGGAAGGCTATAATAGCTTTTACGGGTCAGAAAGTAAAATTCGTCTTCTCTTACGGTTTGTTCAACAGGGCATCCTCTTTCAAGAAAATCAGGGATAAGTTCCTTTAGTGCAACAGGGTTTAAAACAGCTCCACTCAAAGCGTGCGATCCTATTTCAGCCCCTTTTTCAATAATAGCCACCTCCAGATTGATCCCCTTTTGTTTGGCTAACTGCATTAATCTAATAGCGCCTGCAAGGCTTGCAGGGCCGCCTCCAACAAAAAGCATATCAAAATCTATCTTCTCGTGTTCTATATTCATTTTATTTATAGCCTTTTATGATTGATAAACTCGTAAAAAGTCAAAAAGTTCTCTTTTCCGTCATTCCTGCCCCGCATCAAGTGCGGGGCAGGCTTATCAAGTCCGGCATGACGATTTCAAGACCTTTTTACTATAACATCGCCCTTAGCTTATTTAAATTGATTTTATCATAATCGCAAGTCACATTTTCTTTCGGGGTTTCAATAATCTTTGGAATATTTTTAAGCCTTTTGTCGTTCATAAAATATTCAAACGCTTTTAAGCCGATAAATCCCCGCCCAATATGTTCGTGCCGATCAATCCTTGTGCCCAGAGCCTTTTTTGAGTCATTTAAATGTATAAAATATAGACGGTTAATGCCTATTATATTGTCGAAAAGGTTTATTGTTTTACTGTATGACTCGATATTCCTGATATCATAGCCTGCGGCAAAGATATGGCATGTGTCAAGGCAGATGCCCATTTTTTCTTTATTTTCTACTAAATCTAATATAGATGCAAGCTGCTCAAAGGTATGCCCGATGCTTGAGCCCTGGCCCGCGGTGGTTTCAAGCAGGAGGCGTGAACTTATATCAGATGTTTGGGCAAATATCTCATTTATGCTTTCAGCTATCCTGATGATTCCCTCTTTTTCCCCTTTTTCCATATGAGAACCCGGGTGAAGCACGACAAAAGGGATGCCTAACATTGAAGATCTGATAAGTTCCTGTTTCAGCGCATGAAGGGACATGCCGTGCTTCTTGTTTTCATAACCTGCAAGATTTATAAGATATGAGGTGTGTGAGGCGATTGCTTTAATGCCGGTTGTTATTTTTGCCTGTTCAAAGAGTTCTACCTCCTCTTGCGTCAGTATGCGTTGCTTCCAGGCGTTTGAAGATTGCGTAAAAATCTGAATAGCATTGCATTTTAGCGCTTTTGCCTCATACAGAGCGTTGTGCATGCCCTTTGCAATTGAAAAATGCGCTCCAAGCAGGCAGGAGGCCATAGCATTTATCTCATTTTTTTGACGCATATTTTATATCCGATTTCATCAAATAAAACTATCAAAAAAATAAAAAACATCAATGAAAAAGATTATGTTTAGCTCAAACGCAGGCTTTGCTCGCTGCGAATACATGTGTGGCTGCTAATTCTGTTGACAATTTGCCGAATAATGCCCTATTAAAATGCCAAATGAGCTATTTGAAGATTCCCTGTAGTAAGCTACGGGGAATCTTAGACCATAAGGAAGTTAGCCGTTTTTAGATTCGCTCGCTATTGCGTTTCAGAATATGTATTTTGTTTGAAATAATTTATATAAAATATGCTGTTTCGCAACTTTAATCAAACAAACAATTTTAGAATCGGATTTCCGGAGTCGAAATTGGGAGGATAGGCGTTTTGAAGTTATTGCTTATAGATGACGAGGAAGGCATTAGAAAATTATTAAGCATATCTCTTAGAAACGAGGGATATGATGTTATAATGGCTGATAATGGACACAACGGTATTGAACTGTTTAAACAAAAAGCCCCTTCTATTGTTTTAACAGATATAAAAATGCCCGGGATAGATGGTATAGATGTTTTAAAAAGGATCAAAGAGATAAATCCGGATGCAGAGGTCATTATAATAACCGGGCACGGAGACATGGAAAAGGCTGTCAAGTCAATACAGCTTGGAGCTTCTGATTTTATAACAAAACCTATTAATGCGGACGCTCTTTCCAAGGCTCTTCAACGTGCTGAAGCAAAGTTGAAGGTCAAACAAACGCTTAAGCATTATACATTTAAGCTTAAAAAGGCGGTAAAGGAAAAGACAGTAGCGCTTGAAAAATCGCATAATGAAATAAAAACTCTTTGCGATATTACATGCAACCTCAGTGAAAAGGAATATCTTGCCGAAGCTTTTGATCTTATCATCGAGCGAATCAAAAATATATTTTCGTTTAAAGAGGCAATTCCCCTTGTTTTTAACGAAGTAAAAGACGAATTCATTAAGGTCAATGGTTATAGATGCTTGCAGGCAGAGGATAAAGAAGAAATTATATCTACCATTAATTCGATGCATTATCCAATGGAGATTGCCGAACTGAGCGCTATGGGCTATGGATGGTTAAAAAACTTTGAAAATTATAAGTCTTTATCTGTTGTCCCGATAGATAGAAATGGTGATATTGCCGGCGGAGTGATTCTGCTTGCATCTGAGGCTAATGTTTTTTCAGGAGATGATTTACGCTTTTTTTATCTTATGCTTTCGCAGGTTGCCTATGATATTAGAAGAATAGCGCTGAATGAGGAGAGGCTGAAGGGATTAGATGATAAGGTCGAAATGTTTTCAGGCTTTGGAGGCATCATCGGGAAAGATCACAAGATGCGTCAGATTTATAATTTGATTTTAGATATAGCTCCTACCGATGCAACAGTATTGATTCAAGGTGAAAGCGGGTCAGGGAAAGAGCTTATTGCGAGGGCAGTTCATTTGCATAGCCATAGAAAAGACAAGCCTTTTGTTGTTGTGAATTGCTCTGCATACCCTCATACATTGCTCGAAAGCGAGTTGTTCGGCCACGAGAAGGGAGCCTTTACCGGCGCAACACATAAGAGGATCGGACGATTTGAACTGGCGAATGATGGGACCCTTTTTCTGGATGAAATCGGAGAGATTCCTTTAATGTCACAGGTTAAGCTCCTAAGATTTCTCCAGTTTCAAAAGTTTGAGAGATTGGGAGGGCAGGAAACCATTGGAGTAAATGTCAGGATAATAGCAGCAACTAATAAAGATTTGCAAAAAGAGGTGGAGAAGGGAAGCTTTCGGGAGGATTTATATTACAGATTACATGTTATTCCAATAAATATTCCCCCTCTCAGGGTTAGACGAAACGATATATCTCTTCTGGTTGAATATTTTATTGAAAAACTGAACTCGCAAGGGAATAAAAAAGTAAAAGGAATTTCTTCCGAGGCTATGAGGCTATTATTGGGCTATAATTGGCCTGGTAATATCAGAGAGCTGGAAAATATTATTGAACACTCTTTTATTCTTACCAAGGATGAATATATTACCGAACAAAATTTTCCCCAGAATACGAGTTTTCCTATTGATAATATTGATAAAGATAAAAAAGAAAACATAAGCTCCTTTCAGCAAAACGAAAGACGATTTCTTGCAAGAGTCCTGGAAGAATACAGATGGAATAAATTGCGGGTAGCAAAAACACTAAACATCAGCCGCAGTACACTGTATGCAAAGTTGAAAAAGTATAATATTAATTCGGTTAATAAATAAGTGTTAATGGATTTTTTATGGAGCATCATATGGAGAGTAAAAATAAAGCTTATATGTCAAGAGGCTCTATCCTGATTGTCTTCCTGCTGATTTTATTTTCGTTTTTTTTATTTAATGCCGTTATTGCCGGACAAGAAAAGCAAGCAAAATATGTTGGAATGGAAAAATGCAATGACTGCCATTCCGAACACGTGACGAGCTATTATTCTTGGAAATACTCAAAAAGTTTCCGGATCATAAAGATGAGAAAAAAAGACAATGACTCAGGCTGTATACCGTGCCATACCACGGGATACGGAAAACAGGGAGGATTTACCAGTGTCCGGGAGACTCCGGGCATGATCAATAAGCAATGTGAAAGCTGCCATGGTCCTGCCAGCTTGCACCTCAAAGCTCCTACCAAGCGCGAACATCAAGAGACACTGAGTATTCCAAAGAACATTTGTACTTCCTGTCACAGCGGACACAAGCATCCGGGGTATTGAAAAAGGCTAAAATCAGTTTCCTGGCAGGTTCAGGCATCTATGCCATAATTTATTTTTAGGTTTGAGCGGGAATTTTCTTTATGTTCAGATGGGTAAATTTAAAGAGATTCATATCAGGAGGTTTAAGAACCAAGATAATATTAGGCGTGAGCATAATCCTGTTTACGGTGCTGGGCGCTTTTGGCTATTTTGATGTGATTTCCCAGGTTAATCGTTATACTGAAGAGAACAAAAAAATGGCCTTGGAAATAAGTGATACTGTTATGAAGAGCATAGAGTATCCCATGCTGGATGGCGAAATGGAGCAAGTTCAGGCCATATTGGAGAGGCTGGGCACCCTGGAAGATATGGAAGTAGTTCATCTTTGCGATGACACTGGTATTATCAAGCGTAATGGAACAAACCGTCATGATATCAACAGAAAAACCGTTTCTAAGATTACTCTTGAAGTGTTTAGCACAGGTAAATTAGCACAGGGTCTGGAAACGTTCCTTGAAAATGATGTAAATGTCAAGATATTGCGTTACGCCATTCCTGTCCATAATGAGAAGGCCTGTTATAAGTGTCACGGGGATGAAAAACCTCTCCTGGGGGTGTTGTCGGTTGGGTTTAGCTGGCGGCCGATTCAGAATGCGCTTGCCTCGGTGCGAAAGCAGAATATAATTTTAACTATTATATCCTTAGCAGTGGTCGCTTTTTCCCTGACCTTGTGGCTCAATAGATATACCGTTCGACCCATTGTTCAGCTAACTAAGGTCGCTGATGAGATTAGCCGTGTAAAATATGTCCATGAACTTGAGAAATCCCATGGGCGATCTATACCTTGCTGGAGGCTGTTGAGCTGTGACAAAACGGATTGTCCAGCCTATGAAAACAATGCTATTCCGTGCTGGTATATGATGGATACATTATGTTTTCGCGAGCCGTCAGGAATATTTCCACAAAAATTAGATCAATGTATGAAATGCTCTGTTTATCAGGATTATAAAGGAGATGAAACTGTTAGACTCCGGGATTCGTTTCAACACATGCTTTATAAGTTGAGATCTTATGAGAAAGAGCTCAGATTATCCGAGGAAAAATATAGACTGTTGTTTAATACCAATCCTGATCCCATTTTTATAATAGACAGGGATAATTTCAAAATTCTGGATATCAATGAACGGGTTATTGATACCTACGGTTATTCGAGGGAAGAATTAATTAAAATGTCTTTCAGCGATTTGGGACATAAACAAACCGGAGAAGTTATAGATGGGTTCCAAAAACTTTCCTCCAGCCAAAGGGGATTCTTTACGAAAAAAAGGCATGTGCATAAGGATAAGAGTGTATTCTATGTAAACATTACGGCTTGCCCGTCAAAATATATGGGGAAAAATGTGTTAATTGTGGCAACTACTGATATTACAAAAAACATACAAAAGGAAGCCCAGTTAGTACAGGCCAGCAAAATGACTACTATAGGCACCATGGCTTCTGGTATAGCCCATGAATTAAATCAGCCTTTAAATGTTATCAAAATTGGAAGTAATTTTATTGAGAAAATAGTTAAACAAGGTAAAAAAATAAATATTGAAGACCTGAAAAGCGTGTCTGAAGAAATGAGCAGTTATGTGGACAGAGCATCTGCAATTATTAATCATTTAAGGGATTTTTCCCGAATATCTCCTTCTGCTCGGTCAATGGTAGATATTAATAACCCCATCAGAGATGTATTTAAAGTATTGGGCCAGCAGATAAGATTGCATCAGATAGAAGTTGATCTTGAATTAGCCGAAGATTTGCCATCCATAATGGCTGATCACAACCGGCTTGAGCAGGTTTTTATCAATCTGGTAACCAATGCAGTGGATGCTATAGATGAAAAGGTCCACAAAATGGGGCCAGAGTTTGAAAAAACTATGACAATAAAATCATTTGTGCAGGAAAATCAGATTGTGGTTATTGTATCTGATACTGGTATAGGTATTCCCGGCAGCAATATAGAAAGAATATTTGAGCCGTTTTTTACCACCAAGGATGTAGGTAAGGGTACAGGACTGGGCATGTCCATAAGTTATGGAATTGTTCGTGACTATGGAGGAACAGTCGACGTAAGGAGCAAAGAAGGTGTTGGTACAACCTTTGAGTTGAGATTTCCTGTTTGTTTACACGCATCGGAGTAATTGATATGCCAAAAATATTACTGATTGACGATGAAGAAGGTATTAGAAAACTTCTCAGCATGTCTCTTAAAAGCGATGGATATGAAGTGATAGCCGCTGAGAGCGGACAACAGGGTATTAATTTTTTTAAAAAAGAATTTTTTCCAATAGTGCTTACTGATATAAAAATGCCTGGCATGGACGGCATACAGGTTTTAAAGGAGATAAAAAAAATTAATCCAAGCACAGAGGTTATTGTTATTACCGGTCATGGTGATATGGAATCCGCAGTTCAGTCTCTTCATCTGGGTGCATCAGATTTTATTAACAAGCCGGTTAGCGATCAGGTCCTTTCAGTTGCCCTTGAAAGGGCTGAAGATCGGCTGAAAACGAAAAAGATGTTGAACAGGTATGCCAATGAATTGTGGAAAATGGTAAAGGATAAAACAGAAGAGATAAAGAGAAGATATGAATTTGAGAATAAACTTGTACAGCGGTCGATTGATGGAATTATTGCCACTGACAGAGAAGATAATATTATAATATTTAACAAGGCTGCTGAAAAACTTTTTGGATATACCGAGAATGAAGTTAAAAGAGAAAAAAAAGCAGAAGATCTTTATCCCGTAGAGATAATGCAGAAGATCTCTGATGCTTTTTCAGATAAGACAAATTGTGCTAATGTTATTTTTACAGGACAGGATACGTTTTTAAGGGCAAAAAAAGGTGGATTAGTACCGGTCAGATTTTCAGGCGCGATACTTTATGAAGACGAAAGACCTATAGGCAGTGTTGGCTTTTTCCAGGATCTTAGAGAAATTAAACAACTGCAAAAAGAATTAATTCAGTCGGAAAGACTGGTAGCTGTTGGCCAGACAGTAGCCGGTCTTGCACACGGCATAAAGAATATTTTAAATGGCTTAAAAGGTGGGGTCTATATCGTTAACACCGCCTTGAAAAAGTCGCCTGATAGCTTTGCCGGTTCTGGTGCAGAAAAGGGGCATCCGGAAAGCAAACTAAGAACAGGTTGGGACATGGTGGAAAGAAATATTAATAGAGTTTCTGATCTGGTTTTGGGTCTTCTCAGTTATTCAAAGGAACGTGAACCGGAATATGAAAAATATGATCCAAATATTATTGTGGATGAAGTCTACAATCTTATGGAGTCAAAGGCTAAAAAAAATGATGTTACACTGATAAGGAGCTTGGACAAGGAAATAGGCGAAGTTTATCTTGATCCAAAAGGGATACACACCTGTCTTCTTAATCTGGTTTCAAATGCGATTGATGCCTGCATTTTTGACTCTGATACAGAAAAAAATTGGCAGGTAAAGCTTGGGGTGCATCATGACAAGGAAGGCGGTGTGATTTACGATGTGGTTGATAATGGTTGCGGTATGGATCAGGAAGTTAAAGATAGAATTTTTACCGAATTTTTCAGCACAAAGGGAAATCGTGGCACAGGCCTTGGGTTGCTTGTATCTCAAAAGATCATTCATGAGCATAAAGGAACCATGGAGGTGGAATCGGAACCAGGCAAGGGCACAAGGTTTTTAATCAGGCTCCCGAAACAAGAATTTACAGAGAAAGAATAATTTTACTTGTAATATTTTATAAATTTATTGTATTATTTTAAATATAGTTACAAATATGCTTTTAAAGGTCTCATAGAACAAAGGAGGAGTATTATGGGTAAAAAGGTTCTGATTGTTGATGATGATACTGATATAATAACATTTGCGTCAAGCGTTATAGAAAACAGCGGCTATACTCCGATAACCGCATTAAACGGCGAAGAAGGTATTAATAAAATTAGAGCGGAAAAACCGGACGCAATTATATTAGATGTATTAATGCCTAAAGAAAGCGGGATTAAGATGTACAGGGAAGTCAAAACAGACCCCGCGTTTAGTGCTATTCCGGTAATAATACTTTCCGGAATAGCTCAAAGAACCTTTACCCGTTCTCAAAAGGCCCTTGCAGAGTTTGAGGGTCAAGACGTACCTGAACCGGATGCCTATCTGGAAAAACCGGTTGAACCGGAAGAACTGGCGGCAACCCTAAAGAAGTTCTTGTCCTGATTCGAATGTAAATGTAGTCGAGTGGTTAATGACGCTGCCACTCGACTGTTTGACGAGGTTTTAAGGTATCAGCAGTGTTGGAAATTCAGAAGTTTCTGTTATTTTCTGAGATACACTGCCAAGCCAGCGTGCCCGCCAGGCTCCCTTTCCTGTTGTACCCATGACAATCATAGTGGCGCTGTGTTCACGCGCGGCGGTTTCAATCTGTGAGGCCACGTCACCCATGTAAAGATGAAAATCCGCTTCAACCCCTTCATCTTCAAAAGTTGTGCAGACATCTTTCAGTCTTTTTTTATTTTCCTTTTGAATCTTCATAAGGTCAGCTTTTGATTTGCCCTTTACAACATCATCACTGATAACATGTATTACCACCACATTTTTTACAGCCTTTTTTATATCTATTAACTGTTCCAACGCCCTTTCGCATGGAGATGACCAGTCTGTTACCAGTAGAGGTCTATCAAATGGCTTATCATTAACCCTGCCTGACGGCAGCATATATTTAAGAACCAGCACAGGAGTTTTTGACCGCCTGAGGAGTTCCATTGTGGTTGAACTTGCAAACAGTTTCTCTAATTTTGTTCTTTTATAAGCTTCTGTTACGATGAGATCTACACCTTCTGTTTCAGCCGTTGAAAGAATTTTTGGGAGGGGATCTCCAACAACCACATAGGCGCCGCATTCCATTCCTTTTTCAAATACGCTTTCCGCCCAATCAATAAAACGCACATCTGCCATTTGTTTTAATCTAACATCTTCATCTTTAAGGTAACCTGTCCCACGATGCATGGCAACTGCTTCTCTGTTTATTACATGGAGAAAAACCACATGATTAAGCCCGGCCTTTCTTAGTTCCATCAATGATTCCAAGGCATCAAACCACAGTTCATCAAAGTTGGTTGCAAACAGCATCTTTTTAAATTTCATATAACTTCCTCCTAAACTTATGGATCCCATTTTTAAATTTTATAAAGATAATCAGAAAGTGTTTAGATTGTCAAGTTTTTATTGTGTGTCTGAGCATATGTATTGTATGGGCAAACAGGTAGTATAAAGACAATAATGCAGCAGAAAAAAAATGCATAAAATTTTACTGTATGATATTGCGGCAAGAAGTGTTCGTTATTTGTACACAAAATTATGTAAAGATATAAATATGTTCCTAAACATAACTATTTTTTGTCCAGTTATTGGACAGATTGTGTTAGGATCATTGATTGCACTTTGTTTTTGAGCTCAAAAATATTAAACAAAACAGTTAGATATGAATTGCAACCGAAAAGGCATGAATGTTGCAATACTTTAATTTTTATATCATGTTTAATGATAATGAACTCGTAAAAAGTCTCGAAATCGTCATGCCGGACTTGATAAGCCTGCCCCGTACTTGATACGGGGGCATCCAGAATGCATTGAGTTTGCTGGATAGCGCTAATGGTTAGCGCTGACGCTTTACTACGTGTCCGGCTGGAGTTTATCCCGCACTTGATGCGGGGCCGGAATGACGGAAAAGAGAACTTTTTGACTTTTTACGATTTTATCAATGATCGATAAGGTCGGTATAGATTCTTAGAGCAGGCATTATATGTATTTATGAGTTTTCATTATTGACTGCGTATAAACTATGACATAGGGAAGTTATGGACGTAAAAAAAATTGTTTATGCTACAAATTTAAGCGAGCCCACCTTTCGTGTGCTGGATGGATTGTCGGGTCTCAAACGTCTTGGTTTGCAAGAGATTGTTCTTCTTTCAAACAACGCAAGTCCTGATCTGTTTGAGGCATGGAAAAAGAGATTGAGTGATTTAGGGATACATGTAAGCATTAAAATTGATCCATGCAAACTCTCCGCAAGTGTTTTAAACATAATTCAAAAAAACAATATATCACTTATTATATTGCATTTTAATAAAAAAGAGAATCGAAGAATATTTGGCGGTTCAATTTTAAATGATATTATCAAGTCCACTAATATTCCTCTTCTTATTGTCGATAAGGACGAAAAAGGATTAAATTTTAGTTCAAAAGGAATGTTTGAGCGTGTTTTGTTGACGGCAGATTGGTCACCAGAATATGAAAAGGCATTGCAACAGGTACTCGATTTTAAAGAATTAATAAGTGAACTCGAACTTGTAAATGTAATATTCGAAAAATTGAGCATGCGCGATGTGCAACAGCTAATGGAAGATATGATTAATACCCGTGAAATGTGTTTAAAGCTCGGTGTTTCAACAGAATACCACATGTATGCCGGAGAGATTAGTGAAGAAATCCTGCGCGCTGCTCATGAATATGAATCTACTGTGATAGTTATGGGCGCAACACGCAGGCAGAAGTTTAAGGATATTTTTTTAGGCAGGCCGGTGTGTAGAGTAATAGAAAAAGCTCCGATACCTGTGTTGCTGGTTCCTTAAGCGTATTTGGATTTGTAATAGCATCTGTAAATCGAGCTATTTTTTTAAAATAAAGATGGAAAAAAGAGGAACAGAATGGAAGTAACAGTACTGGTTCAAGCCACATATAAGTCATTTGAGATGCTAGGCGAAGCAAGAAATAAGGCCAGGCAGATATTGGATACCGCCGCCAGACTCACATCCGAGACCCAGGCTGTGCATCGAAAAAGGGTAGAGGCAATATTTACAGGCGCCAAACAAAGAAAAGCCGAAGCCACCAGGTTTATTGCAACATTTATTATTATGTTCGGTTTCTGGCTGCTTTTGTCAGGAAAATATGATTTATTTCATATCAGCATCGGAGTTCTTTGTTGCGGCCTGGTGTCACACGTATCGCATGGTCTGCTTTTTGCCAATCCAAGGGCCGGGGATATGCGTGTTATAGTTAAGAGATTTATTGTTTATATCCCATGGCTAATGTATCAGATTGTCCTGTCCAACCTGCATGTTGCAAGGCTGGCCCTGTGGCCCAAAAGGCTTATTGATCCGAAGATAATTGAGTTTAAGTCAAAACTGGAAAGTGATATCTCGATGGTTACTCTTGCTAATTCGATAACCCTTACCCCTGGCACTATCACAGTAGATGTGAAAGACGGTGTATTTTATGTGCACGCTGTCAGCAAGAAGGTGGCGGAAGATCTTATGACCGGCGAGATGGAGGACAGGATCGCTCATATATTCATGGAAGCCGACCATGTGTATGTTCAGGATGTTCTTGATATGGCGCCTATCTTTGTAGAATTAAAGTAGACGAGTTATGATTAAAGATAACTTTTCATATTATTATAATTTGGAGAATTGAGGCTTGGCAATATGGTAATTAAACATACAGTAGACATGACCAGACAATCGGACGATGTTATTGTTAAGACACTTTCCAGGTTATTAATACCCTTTATGCAGATTTATGCTCTCTATGTTATCGCGCACGGGCATTACAGCCCTGGAGGAGGATTCCAGGGAGGAGTAATTTTAGGGGCAGCATTAATTCTATTGGTAATAACTTATGGGCTGGACAATGCTTTGCGCATGATGTCAGAAAGATTAAACACCGTTTTCTGCAGCCTTGGGGTCTTTATATATGCTGGAATTGGGTTGTTATGTGTAATACTTGGCGAAAACTTTCTGGATTATAAGGCGCTTGATCAGTTTCTGCATGTTGGGATACCCCAGGCAAGATCTCTCGGCATTCTTGGTGTTGAGACAGGTGTGGGAATCGCTGTCATGGCTGTTATGCTCTCAATCTTTTTAGATATATCTACCGGAGGGCTTCCTTCGACAAAAGATCAGAATCAATCTGATTAACATTTAAGGGCTAAGCTTGAGAATACAGGACACTAATAAAGGATCTGCAAAGATGAAGCAGATCTATAATATGATATTGAATCTTGCTCCCACTGATGCCACAGTTTTGGTTTGTGGTGAAGAAGGAACGGAAAAAGCATTGGTGGCAAGATCTATTCATTTAAACAGCGCGAGAAAAAACTTCCCCTTTGATGTGTATAACTGCTCGGCTTATCCGCAGTTTATTGTAGAAAGCGGTCTTTTGGGCCATGAAATAGGCGCCTTTGAAGGGGCGGTATCTCAGAAAAAAGGATGTCTGGAACTAAATAATGGCGGGACAGTGTTTTTGTGTGAGATTGACAAAATAGCTCCTTTGACCCAGATCAAACTTCAGGAATTCTTGCAGGATGGATCAATAAAAAGGCTTGGAGGAAAAAAAACTATAAAGACAGATGTCAGGATAATCGCCGCTGTTAATACTGATCTGGGAAGGGAGGTAGAAAGCGGAACTTTTAACGAAGAATTTTCTTATATGTTGAATGTGATTAATATACATATACCTTCTTTGAGGCAGAGGAAAGATGATATCCCCCTTTTAGTAGAACACTTCTTAGAAAAGCTGAATGTAGAAATAGGAAAAAAGGTTAGAGGTGTTACATCCGATACCATGCAGATATTAATGGACTATTCCTGGCCGGGTAATATCAAGGAGTTGGAAAACTCAATACAACACGCTTTTCTTCTGACAGAGGATGAAAAAATCGAGCGTGAATTTCTGCCATCTCGAATCTTAACTGATGTTTTGATAGAAAAGGATGAAGGGATAAGCTCTTTTGAGGAAAATGAAAAAAGATTCCTTATGAAAATTTTGCAGGAGTGTAACTGGAATAAATTACAGGTTGCAAAACAGCTCAATGTGAGCCGCAGCACACTATATGCAAAGCTGAAAAAGTATAACTTAACAACAAAACAATAAGTTGGCTAACAAGCTGATTGTAAGCGAAGCGAACTAAGTTCAGGAGCAGCGATATGGAAGATTTTTATTTAGGCGTCAGCATTTTTCTTTGCTTGCTTGTTTTAGTCTGTTTGTATCGGGTAGTATTTGGACCGACTATTATTGACAGGGTTGTAAGTGTTGGAGCAATCGGCACAAAAACGCTGGTGGTACTGGCACTTATGGGATTTATCTACGGCAGGATAGAGATGTTTTTGGATATCGTCATGGTTTACGCTATTCTGAACTTTATCGGGACACTGGCGGCAGCAAAGTACTTTGAAGGGAGAGGTGAAATTTGATGGAAGTTGTTAAAACAATATCCATTATTTTGATTTTGATAGGATGTTTCTTTTTTACTACCGGCACTATCGGTCTGATACGTTTCCCGGATTTTTATTCAAGGATGCATGCCACCGGAAAAGGAGACACCCTTGCAGTGCTCATATGTCTTGTTGGTCTTGCATTATATCATGCCTTTAACCACGGAGCTATTTTAGACTGTATTAAGCTGGTCGTTATTGCTGTTTTTATATTTTTAGCTAATCCTACGGCGACTCATGCCATTTCCAGGGCCGCTTTTCGGTGTGGTGTTAAACCTTGGATCAGGGGGGAAAACAAATGATCTGGCAACTCGATCTTATTCTCTGTATCTTTGTCATTATCTGCGCGATTGCAGCTATCACTATTAAGGATCTTTTGGCTGCTGTTATTATTCTTGGCGCTTACAGCTTTTTTATGTGTATCCTCTGGACTGAGATGGGGGCGGTGGATGTTGCTTTTACCGAAGCATCCGTAGGTGCCGGAGTTGGAACAGTATTGTTTATTGCGGCTGTCAGTAAAACAAAAAGGAGGTCAAAGGATTGAAAACTATCGCGATACTCATAATAGTTTTAACAGGAGGATTGCTTATATACGGTGTTGAAGATATGCCTGATTGGGGCGATCCAAATTCTCCCGCCAACGCCTATGTTTCACCGGAGTATATCAAGGATTCGCTGAAAAAAACAGCAACTCCCAATATGGTTACTGCTGTTCTGGCTGATTACAGAGGATATGATACCATGGGTGAAACCACTGTTATTTTTACTGCCGGGATCGGCTGTATTCTGATGTTAAGAAAAAAACGCAAGGGAGAAGGAGCCTGATATGCTTGAGTACATTGTCAGTAAATACAACTTCTGGGCGTATGTCATTTTGCTGCTCATCGGGCTTTATGCAATGGTGGGCAAGAAAAATCTGGTTAAGAAGCTGATCGGAATGAATATATTTCAGTCTGCTGTGATTCTCTTTTATGTTTCCATCGGCGTAAAGAAGGGGGGAGCGACTGTTCCGATATTTCTGGGGGATGCACATGCGGCGCACGGACATGCTGTTATTGATGCCGCCAGTTATATTAATCCTCTTCCTCATGTACTGATGCTTACGGCTATAGTGGTTTCCATTGCTACAACAGGCGTTGCCCTTGCGGTGCTTATACTGATTTTCAGAAGATATAAGACCTTAGAGCTTGACGAAATTATGAAAATAAGAAAAGACACTGGAGTTTAGATATGGCAACACATTTTCCTGCTCTTTTAATAGTTATTCCTTTAATATCCGCTCTTTTTGTGCCGGTTATTGGATGGTGGAAAAAAGGACTGTGCTACCCATTGGTCGTTGCCGTTCTCGTTGTTCCACTTATATCAGCTCTTGGCATTTTAAATAGAGTAATAGAGAGCGGGCCATTTTCATATTATCTCGGAGGATGGGCTCCTCCGTGGGGTATCGAGTATGCATTAGATTATCTCAATGCATTTGTCTTGGTAATAATAACGGCTATTAGTCTAATAGTTTCCATATATTCCAAAAAGAGCGTTGAAAAGGAATTGCCCGAAAAAGTTGTTCCATTCTATACACTTTTCCTTCTCCTTGTTACAGGCCTTCTCGGAATAGTTGTAACAGGAGATCTTTTCAATGTGTTTGTATTTTTAGAAATCGCTTCTCTTTCATGTTATGCCCTAATGGCTATAGGCAGGGATGGAGCTCCTTTTGCAACGTATCGATATATTATGATGGGTACAGTCGGGGCCTCGTTTTATCTTCTTGGCGTTGGTTACTTATATATAGTAACAGGGTCGCTGAATATGGCAGATGTGTCAAAACTGTTGCCACCTCTCTATGATTCTAAGGTTGTACTGACGGCAGGCATCTTTATGATCGTGGGCATAGGCCTTAAGATGGCGCTTTATCCTTTGCATGCATGGGCTCCCAATGCATATGCCGATGCTCCTTCAGCGGTCAGCGGCCTGGTTGCGCCCTTAATGACAAAGGTGGCGGCATACATGATGATACGGGTTATGTTTACTGTTTTTAAGCCCGTTTTCTTCATAGAGATAATTCCTGTGGCAACCATACTCACCTGGCTGGCGGCTGTTGCCGTAATCCTTGGTTCAATATATGCCATCGCCCAAACTGATCTTAAAAAGATGCTGTCTTACTCAGTTGTGGCTCAGATCGGATACATTGCTTTGGGAATAGGGCTGGCAAACAAATCCGGTCTTACCGGTGCAGTGCTCCATATTCTAAATGAAGCTTTTACAAAAGGCTGTGTGTTTCTGGTAGCAGGGGCTATCGTCTATAAAATGGGCGCTTGCAATATTAATGAATTTAAAGATTTATATAGAAAAATGCCGTTTACTATGTCGGCCTTTCTGATCGGTGCGTTTTCTATGGTCGGCATACCGCCTACATGCGGTTTTTTCAGCAAGATATATTTAATCATGGGTGCAATTGCTGCCGATAAATGGATTTTTGTAGCTGTTCTGTTATTTAGCAGCATTCTCAATGTAATCTATTTCTTTAGAGTAATACAGATCGCGACATTTGAAACACCAATGCCGGATTATGGCCGCGATAAGGCTTACGAGGCAGTTTACATGGATGAAGTTCCTTTAAGTATGCTTATCCCTATACAGATTATGGCTGCAGGGATACTGTTGTCCGGTATTTTCAGCTCAAAGATTATATCAACGGTAATTCAATTTGTAATACCTGTAGGTTTCTAAGTAGGAGGACTTTACGTGGATACGTTGCAAATAGCATGGTTATGTGTATTTTTCCCCTTTATGGGTGTGGTTTTCATCTTCCTGCTTGCCAAGGTACATCCTAAGCTAAGAAATGCCGCGGCTGTACTTTTCCCCTTTTTATCCGCCCTGGGCAGCCTGAAGCTCTTGACGCATCTGTTTCATCCGGAAACATTGCCTCTAGAAAGTTCTGTGAAGTGGATTGAGATACCCTTTGTAGTGGAATTCGGGGTATTGGTGGATCCGCTCAGCATTATTCTGACAACTGTCGTTGCCGTCATAAGCTTTATTATTATTGTGTACTGCCTTGGCTATATGAAGGGAGATCCGGGCATAACCAGGTTTTTAATGTTGGTAAACCTTTTTATCGGAAGTATGCTTCTGTTGGTACTTACGAATAATTTGCTGTTTCTTTTTGTTGGATGGAAACTTGTTGGTTTGTGCAGTTATGGTTTGATCGGTTTTTATTACAGGGATGAGAAAAAATACTGGATAGGTGGTCCCTCTCCAACCAAGTTTGTTACCCCAACCCACTGCGGATTAAAAGCATTGGTGGTAACAGGCGTGGGAGATCTTATCATGTTAGGCGGCATACTAATTATATTTTACTATGCCAAGACCTTGAATATCATGGAGATTTACACTACAGCGTCAATCTGGATGCCTGAAATGGCCAAGACGCCCGGTATAATCACATTAACTACCGTGCTTCTCCTTGCAGGCCCTATTGGTAAATCAGCTCAGTTTCCCTTTCATGAATGGCTTCCGGAAGCCATGGCAGGTCCGGGTCCGGTTTCAGCTTTGATTCATGCGGCGACCATGGTTAAGAGCGGGGTTTATTTGGTAGCCAGGTTTATTCCAATCTTTTATTACGGCTACTGGGTGGCCGGCATCAGTGAAGCTTCTTTGTTTTTTACGATTGTAGCATGGGTGGGTGTTATTACGGCATTTGTTGCGGCAACTCAGGGCATGGTCGCCTTAGAGCTTAAAAAGGCCCTTGCATTTTCCACTGTAAGCCAGATCGGCTATATGTGGGTGGGTCTGGGCATGGCCGGCTTGAGCGGATCAGTGTTATTAGGCGGAACCACATCCGGAATATTTCACCTTGTAAGTCATGCTGTGTTCAAGGCATGTCTCTTCCTGTGCGCCGGTTCTGTAATACATACTGCTCATTCAATTTACATGAACGATATGGGTTCAATGAGAAAGTATATGCCGCTAACCTGGATTTTTATGCTGATAGGCGCTTTATGTTTGATGGGGATTCCGCCTCTGCCGGGTTTCTTCAGCAAGGATGCCATCTTACTTTCCGCTCTGGAAGCCCATCAAATACCGATATTTATTATTGCCGTCATTACCGTAGTTTTAACGGCATTTTACACAACACGCATGGTCGGTATGGTATTTTATGGACAGGAGAGCAAACAGATAAAACATATAAAGCAGGAAGGAGGACATCTTCATGAGGCCTCCCCAACCATGTGGGTTGCGTGCGGTGTTCTGGCTGTAATCATTGTGGCACTTGGCCTGGTAGGGCCGCAAGTAGAGCATCTCCTAAAAGAAGGATTTAAGACCAACCTGGTTGGAACCCTTTCTTTACCGCTTATACCTGGAGGAGAACATGCGTTTAATTATCATACACTTGTTTTAGTGCTGTCTATAGGGTCTATACTGTTAGGTGCCATACCAGCCTATATGATGTATATTGCCAGAAAATGGGATCCAAAGGCTATTGTGGAGGGAAATCCAATTATACATTTCTTTCATCAGTTCTTCTGGAATAGATGGTTCATTGATGCTTTTTATTTAAAAGTTTTTATGGACGGGATTTTTAAACTGTCGGACATTGTGGCTTATACTGTTGAAGAAGGGTTTGACAATTTCGTCCACAGGAAAATTCCGACTTTTTTTACGCAGAGATGCCCTGCGGTGATGTTTAAACTGCGGACCGAGTCGGATGATCTTTTGTATAATATATCCTATGTTATTATTGTCTTTGTTTGCCTGTTGTTTGTGGTATTAAAATAATTTCTTATGACATTACGGGGATAAAATAGATGTCTCATATTCTTTTGCAAATAATAATTGTTCCGCCGATTGCTTCTTTATTTATACTCTTGACCAGGCACCTGATAGGAAGAAAAGCAGGATGGATAGCGGGTTTTAGTCTTTTATATTCAACAGCACTTTTAGCTATGGCATGTGTAAGAGTCTATCATGGTGAAGTAATTGTTGAAGAATATCCCTTTATTGATTCGGCGATCACCTTTGGTCTTCTCGGCGACGGGTTGAGTTTGCCGGTCGCGTTGATAATTAACGGCCTTTGCGCTGCTCTTGCATTTTATGCAATACATTATGTAGATCACAGAATAGAGGCAATATACGGTGATGTGGATGAGCGGACATATTTAAACCACTATACACGATTTTATTTCATGTTCCTTGGTTTTCCTATGGGTTTTATGGGCGTATGCCTTGTAAAGAACTTGATAGCGATGTATTTTTTTCTGGAAGTGCTACCCATTCCGCTATATTTTATTATGGCTACTTTTGGGTATGTTGACAGAGTAAGAGTGGCTATGATCTGTTTGATGTGGGCTGTTATCGGAGCGTCATTTTTTATCGCCGGATTTTTGATGACTTATAGTCAGATCGGAAGTTTTAATATCTCGGATATGAGTGCTCTTGCAGGGAATCCGATGACTTTCTGGATTATATTTGTGCTTCTTATTGCAATACTGATAAAAATGGCGGCTGTGCCTTTTCATGTTTGGATGCCATGGGTCCATGCAGAGCATCCCACGTGCATAGCTGGTCTTCTTGCTGTTTATGCAAATGTTGCGGCCTATGTATTGTTACGAGTAATAGTCTTCCCGCTACCTGCCGATTTTAAAGCATTTTCCATCCCTTTAATGGTAATGGCGCTTGTAACAATGGTATATGGTTCCCTTCTGACTATGGCGCAAACAGATGTAAAACGTTTTGCCGCCTGTTCAACAATAAGCCAGCTTGCATATTCGCTTCTTGGCATATCAGCTCTTACTATAGCAAGCATTGAAGGAGGTATGTTCTTTTTCCTGGGACACATTATGGGGAAAACATTACTCTTTTCAACGGCAGGAATACTGGTTTATACGACAGGGACAAGGGATATGCGGCAGATGGGCGGACTTGCGCAGAAAATGCCCATTACAGCGGCGCTATGGATCATGGGAGCATTGATGCTTTCCGGTTTTCCGCCGATGAGCAGCTTCCCCGCGGAATGGATTATGTTTACAGGCATATTTGAAACAGGAATTCAGACCATGCCCACCGGACTTATGGTGGCCATTTTCGGAGCCGGCGCAATTATACTGACGGTTGCCTATACGTTCCGGTCTGTGAAGATAATATTTTTCGGCCCGTTAAATCCGGATCTGGCGAACGATAAAATCAAGGATCCACCTTTAACAATGAGTATTCCGCTTCTTATGATAGCAGGCGTATCAATTACGCTGGGATTGTATCCTAAACTGGTTCTTAATCTTTTTGATTATGTGATAGGTGGGATAGCGATCCCATAGAAGTGTAATGTCGAACAAGGAATTTCGAAAAGCTAAAACGGCACTATTATTTTAGGATTCTAATGATTTTGGGTTGATATGCATCTTTCTTGGATAGCTCCCTTCCTTTTGCTTTAACAAAGAAAAATGCAGCAACTAAAAATAAAAAACCGACAAGCATCGAACATATTGATTTGTCATAATTAATTATCAGCGCAATTTTATCGCCGATAATTACCCCCAGGATTAAAAATAAAACAGGAATCATATAAACAAGGAAAGATACTTTTAATAATGAAGATGTTTCAAAACTTATAGTAACCCTGTCATTAACCTTTGCTCCCACAGCATTTATTGCTTCCACCTCTACATCATCAGACACTCCAGCCGTATTACAGAAACCTTTTGCCGAGCACGACTCACACGCGGCGCATTTGGCGCATTTAACCCATGCTGTAGTAGAATAAACCTTCGTTATAATGCCTTCTTGAGTTGCCAAAATATCAGCCTTTATCGTGAGACCTTTGCAAAACGCCCCCTTTTGCCCAATTTCTGCGTCAGGCTCAAATTTTAATCCTCGAAATATTCAATATATTCCTCTGGTTAAAATTTTCGCCTTCCTTGAACTTGAGCAAAATTGAGCATTTTTCAAATGTCTCATCGTACCTGTTTACAGGTGTAAGAGATCGGGTTTCAGTGGCGAGAAATTTAAGCGATGTTAATCTTGATTACCAGATATGTACAAGGGGACCTTTGCACATTAAACATATTGCAAATCCCCGAGTATTCAACTATTTTTAAACCATTCCTTTGAAAGCAAAAAACGCAAGGGAAAGCAAGCCGGCGGTTACAAGTCCGATCGATGTGTCCTGAAGCGGTTTTGGTACCCTGGCCAAAAGAATGCGTTCGCGTACACCTGCAAAAAGAACAAGCGCAAGACCAAAACCAGCCGCATAACTGAATGATGAAACAACTGTTTGCATGAAAGTATATTCTTCATTAATATTTATCAGGCAGACACCCATTACAGCGCAGTTTGTCGTAATAAGCGGCAGAAAGATACCAAGGCCTTTGTACAATGCAGGAATGCTCTTTTTTAAAAACATTTCAACAAACTGAACAAGAGCGGCTATTACAAGAATAAAAGCAATGGTTCTAAGATATTCAAGGCCAAAAGCTTTTAAAATATATACTTCTGTAAGCCATGTAATTGCTCCTGCCATAACCAGGACAAAAACAACAGCCATTCCCATGCCGACTGCGGTCTCCATTTTCTTTGATGTGCCAAGAAAAGGACAATTCCCCAGATACTGTATCAGCAGAATGTTGTTAACGAGGATACAGCTTATCGCGAGAAGCACATAATCGCCCATTAGATTTTCTCCTATTTATTCCCTGCAAGGTTCATTATACATAGCATAAGCCCAAGACATACAAAAGCGCCCGGTGCCTCAATCATGAATGTAAAAGGCTGAAAAGATGGCCCGAATACAGATATTCCGTAAAATGTACCGCTGCCGAATACCTCCCGTAAAGCGCCAAGGGCAACCAGAGAAATTGTATACCCGATACCTATTCCAAACCCATCCGCTATTGAAGCAACAATACCGTTTTTGTATGCAAACGCTTCGGCGCGTCCAAGCAAAATACAGTTAACAACAATAAGAGGTATGAATATCCCCAGCTTTAAAAAAAGGGAATATGTATAAGCCTGCATAAGAAGTTCTACAACAATAACAAACGTTGCTATAATAACGATAAAACAGGCTATTCTTACTTGTGAAGGTATAATTTTACGTAATAAAGAAACCAGGACATTGGAACATACCAGAACAAAGATTACAGCCACTCCCATTCCAAGTCCATTTTCAACCGATTTGGTAACGGCTAGTATGGGGCAGAGGCCGAGTACAAGCCTGAATGGGGGTATTTCATCCCACAGACCTTTAACGAATTCATGCGTGATAGACTTAGCCATCTTTTACTCCCTAACTGAATTTTTTTATTTTTTCAGTAATTTGAGATTTTAAGCGTTTATAGACAGTGCCGGCTTCTGTAATGCCGCCACAAACTCCGCGTGAGGTAACAGTGGCTCCTGACATGGCATCAATCCCTCCGCCGTCCGCCTTGACCTTAAAGGATTGGGCCAGATCCAATCCTTTGAATCGATTTGATAATTTAGGATCTGATTTTGCTTTGGAACCAACACCCGGTGTTTCACTGTGGGTAGTTACACCGATAGTGATAATCTTATCATCATCTATGTTTACACCAACCATAATGCCGATATCACCGCCAAATCCCTTTCCAAAGCTTTCAAAAGCAACTGTATTAGCCTTTCCGTCAAATACGCCGACAAAGAAGCTTCTTTCAATATCGCCGTCTTTGATTTTAAAGCGGTCAACAATAGGATCATTGGAACATCCCTCAAGAATATTCCTTATTGCGGGCCCTTTAACAAACTCTAACTGCTGGTTTTCAATTTTATCCTTTGTTCCACTGCGGATTGCCGCAAGCAGACCGCCCGAGAAACAGCTTAAAACTGTAAGCACTACAATCATTTTAATTATTTCACGCATTTTTTAAACCTTTCCAATAGCTTTGGGTCTGATTTTATCTATAAGCGGGTTTACAAGGTTCATAATCAGGATCGCAAAGATCACGCCGTCAACATAGAGGCCGATATTTCTTATAAGCACGGTCAAAAATCCAGCGCCTGCTCCATAGATAAGCATTGGAATAAAGTTAACAGGTGAAGATGAATCTTCTGTTGCAAGGAAAAAAGCGCCGATCAAAGTATAACCTGCAAAAAGATGGACAAGCGGGCCTGCATAACGCGCGGAATCGGTCATGTTAAATATTAAAGAGGTTATAAAAATGCCGGCTAAAAAGGAAATTGATATTTCCCACCTGATAATTCCTCTGATAATGAGGTAGATTCCGCCGGCAATAAGGCCAAGACCAAAGGTTGAACCTATTCCACCTGACTGTTTGCCCATTAAAAGATCACCCATGCTGAATGAATCAACAGCAGATACGCCAAAATGTTTCAGGGCTGCAAGAGGATAGACCATGGCAAAATCAAAATCATAATTTATAAGCGTCTCATTAAAATCAAAAACATTTTCCCATGATAACATCAGTATAGCAATAGCAACAACCACAGGATTAAAAGGGTTGGCTCCGATTCCGCCAAAGATCTGTTTTCCGATAACAATGGCAACAAATGTTCCTATTATTACAAACCACCATGGCGCTGTGGCCGGCAACAGCATGGCGAACAGCATGCCGATAATGGCTGCGTTGCCGTCTCCAATGGTATTTGAACGTTTTGTTACACGACAAAATATAAATTCCCAGATAATTGCCGAGGAGATGGAAAATGATATAACACCAACGGCCGGCATGCCATAGAAAATAACACCAAGCAGTATTGCCGGCAGAGCCGCAAGCGCCATATTATAATTTCGTGTGGATATTTTGGTTCCATCGTGCCAGAAAGGGGCATGTGAAACTATGAATTTGTTATTATCAACCATTAGTTGCCTCCGCTGTACTTGCCATGCCAAGCTCGTGTTTTGCCGATCTGATATACTGGAATATCGGCATTCCAGACACACAAACATAACTGCAAAGACCGCATTCAATGCATGAATACAGATCGTACTGCTCTGCTGCTTCTTCATATTGTCCGGCTTCAAGAAAACGTACAAGCAGGTTAATCTGAATATTTGCCGGACATACCCTTATGCAGTCGCCGCAGTTTGTGCAGGGGTAATCTGAAATAATAGGTATGTCATCTTTATCCTGTACGATAATGGCATCGGTGTCGGACTGAACCGGATGATCCTCTGAATAGACGGACGATCCTGTCATTGGGCCGCCGAATATTATCCTGTCATTTTCGTTCAAAGTGATATTAAACGCCTTGAATATATCGCTTGCCGGTGTTCCGATTCTTGCAGATACAAGTGATTTAGAGCCATCTTTCTTAACAAGAGTAAAGATTTTTGTTACAGGTATTTGGCCGCTGTTAAAAGCATTTCCGATAGATGCAACTGCTTCAGCGCTGATAAAACACACCCCGATATCTTCAGGTTTTCCCCCTGCCGGCACCACCTTGCCCAGGATATTTTTCATAATAAGATGTGGAAGCGCGGATGGATAAGTATCATTAACCTGATTTACCTTTTCACCTGTCGCGGAGACTTCATGCATCTGGCTCTGTAAAGCGACCATTATAATATCATTAATTCCGGTTGCTGTTTTCAGGATACTTATTCCATTTTTTATTGCATCAATGTTGGATTTAACGATATATTGATTTGTTGTTATTAATAGATCGCTGTCAGCACAACAAACAACAATTGTATTTATAGGTTTGTCTTTGTCGGAAAACAGCTTAACCGGAGGGTTGCCCGGAGCAAACGCAAGATAGTTTTTGATGGTTTCAAGAAAGGTATCCTTTGATCCGCCTGCGGCGGATTTGAACTCATTATCTGTTTCTTCATCATCAGCCGCCTCAATTGCAATGGCAGTATAAGATCGGCCAAAGTCACCAGTATAAGAGGATATTGATGATACTTGTCCTGTAACACTTGAAACAACATATCCATCTTTTTCGTTGTACAGTAAAAGCTTCTGGCCGGTTTTAACCGTCGCGTTTTTCTTAAGTAACAGGTTTTTTTTGTCAAACGGACAGTTTGATAAAAGGGTGACCTCTTTTGAGGTTGGGATTTGCTTAAGGTAAGGTGTATCTTCAAGAGATCCATATTCAAGCCGTGGTTTTGACAAACCGATAAACGATCTTTTTATCATAAAATTCAACCTTTCTAAGCTTTCCGCTCGCACGCTTCGCCTGAGCACTATTCAATGGCGATCAGGCCTATATGATTTGTAATACAGGCGAAGCGAACGGGTTTTTAAAATCAATTTGACAATGTTCACAGTTTAAAGGCACAAAAAAAGCAGACGGCAAAAAAGCTATCTGCTTTACATTACATGGCATAATTCACATTTTTCAGGTCCTGCTCCGGCTTCCTTATGACAGCCGATACATTGTTTATGAAAAGCATCAGACCTGCTTAGCATATCTTCCTCCTGGCTTTCAGGTTCATGACATTCTCCGCAGGCTTGCGGGACTGTCTCACCTTCTTCAAGATTATGATGACAGGCACTGCATGAAATACCGTAACCTGATTCAGCAGTATGTGTTTTGTGATCAAATAGAATCTTTCCCGCAACACATTTAAACATTAACCTGACCGGTTGTTCCGGAGCTTTGGCAGGAAAAGCAGCATAACTTAGAACACCCACAAACAACAAAATAATAGTCAGGCCATAAACCAACTGCAATTCTTTTTGAGGAATCATTTTATGTTCGATCCTTTCAAGGTTTCATTAATCAAGTGGGTGTGACATAAATTCTGAGCTCCCGTACCATAATGTAAAACAGCTTTCAAGACTTTTTTTCTTAAAAATAACAAAAATTGTTTGGCGCCTGAAAAAATCCGGCAAAATAGTACTTAAAAAAGTGATGACTTGATAGCTCTATGTTATAACTTATTGTTATTTTGGCTAAATTTAACAGCGACAATGTTTGTTCCCTTGCTGTAATTTAGTTGAATTATCTTTTTTCACTTGACAATATCGGCAGTTCATTATATTTGCGGCCAATTATGTCATTTTTTAAATTTTACTTTTTAAGACATTAAATGTGCAAAGGCTTCAAAGAAAGAAAGTGATGAAATTAACTATTTCCCCCAGCAGTCTTTGTTCAAAGTTTTTGTCAAATCAATATCCTGCAAGCCATGCAGGTAACTTCTCAACAAGTTCCGGCATTGACTCGTGGATTCCATCCTCTGCTGAAATGGCGGGAGATTAGATGAGATTGTCATTTCCGCGTAGGCGGGAATCCAGATAAATTAAAGCGGCAAAATTAGGAGGTGGCGAATTTTATGGGACCCATATTAAATGCGATGGTGGCAATGGGCGGCATCGGCCTGGCGCTGAGTGTTGTACTTGGAATTGCGTCAAAAGTTTTTTATGTCTATGTTGACCCAAAAGTTGTTGCTGTAGACGAATGTCTTCCTGGCGCGAATTGTGGAGGATGCGGCTATGCCGGCTGTAGCGACGCAGCTGTTGCTATGGTGGCAGGCAAAGCCCCGCCTAATGCCTGTAAGGCCGGCGGCGATGATGTGGCAGCGGCGATTGCCGCTGTTCTTGGAGTATCCGCTGGATCGGCTGAAAGGGATATAATCAACATATTTTGCAAAGGCACCCATAGCGCTGCAAAACGAAAATATAATTACAAGGGCGTATTAGACTGCCGGGCGGCTGTTCTGCTTGCCGGAGGAGACAAAAGTTGCAAGTATGGCTGCCTTGGTCTTGGGACCTGTGTTGCAAATTGTCCATTCGGAGCCTTGAAAATGGGAGAAGCTGGTCTGCCTGTAGTAAATGAAAAGCTCTGCACGGGCTGCGGCACATGTGTAAATATCTGCCCCCGCCATATTCCCGCGTTGATAAAAGAATCGCAAAGAGTTGCGACTCTTTGCAGTTCCCATGACGGCGGGAAAATTGTTAAGGATATATGTAATATTGGCTGTCAGGGCTGCGGAAAATGTAGAAAAGCATGCCCGGAAGAGGCTATAATAATTGATAAATTCCTGGCAATAGTTGACGGAACAAAGTGCACGGGGTGTGGCGCCTGTTTTGAAGATTGCCCGACAGGAATTATTCAGAGCTTAATTGCGGCCTGACAATACCAGGAGTTGGCTGACCTACTAAATTAGGAGAAAAAACATGAAGATTCTAATTGCTTTAGATGAATCCGATTATGCGAAAAAAGTTGTTAGATATGTTGCTTCTACTGTTAAGCCAGCAGCGAATAATATAACTTTGTTTAGCGTATTGCCGACAATATCTTCAAGGCTGGAAAAACAGATAGGGCAGCCGTTATTTTCAGAAAAGCTTGTTGAACTGAAATGGATGGTCAGTGAGGGAAAAAAGAAGGCGGAATCAACGATAGAGGAATGCCGGACCATTTTAAGAAATGCGGGATTTTCTGACGACACCGTTGAAGTAAAGATACAAAGCAAGCTTGTTGGCATTGCCAGGGATATTATAGCAGAGGCAGAAAAAGGGAAATACGACACAGTTGTAGTGGGGCGTAGAGGGTTGTCCGCGACCGCTGCTTTTGTATTGGGAAGCGTATCTAATAAGATTGTACAGAATATAAAAGATTGCACTGTCTGGGTTGTTGAATAGAGATGTGAAAGAGCTGAGAGCTGAAACAAAGGGCAAGATTAAAAGGCTCATTGCGGATTAATTGGGAAATTATCTAATCTGTCTGTGGAATGTGTGGAAGTGGCTTTCCAGCCGTGATGTTAAACTACTCCTCCTTCTCCAAAGGAGGAAGCAATATTCATGCCTTTTTCTATGCAAATTCGTATCAGCCTGATTTTATGTTATTTTGCTCATAATGGAGTTTCTGAATAACTCATGGCGCGGATACGAAATGTTCAATTATTGGACACTTATTGGCTGGTTTTTGAGAAGATGTTTATATTATTGGATAATGTTATGTGCAATAATTAAACATCATTATGCAGGCTCTATTCACATTTAACGAGGAGGCCTGCACCCGGATGATTTTTGGGCTTGAAAATTAACGGGGTTTGACGAACGGAGCGTTTTTGCAACGGTCTTGCATTTTGAGGAGGTAACTGGTAGATGAGATTTAGGAAATGGATAACGATAATTTTCTTACTTAGTATTTTTGCGTTTTTGGTTCCGGCCATGGCCTCAGACCATGGCGTTGCAGCAACGCATGACACGGAACCTGGCTCTACTCAAGGAGAGCATGCTGTTGCAGCAACCGGACATGGAGATGTTCCTGCCGGCTCAGAATCGCCTGTGCAGGGAGATAAAGGCCATGGTGGTGGTCACGGCGCAGGACATATCAATTTGGGAGAGGTGCTTCCGCTCTGGAGCTGCATACCTTTTGCATGCATGCTCCTTTCTATAGCGCTCTTCCCGCTTCTGGCTCCAAAGTTCTGGCATCACCATTTTGGCAAGGTCTCCGCTTTTTGGGCTGCATGTATAAGCATTCCCTTTTTGATTGTTTTTAAAGGCGCTGCCTTATATCAGATTGTTCATATCATCCTTGCTGACTATGTCCCCTTTATTATCCTTCTCTGGGCGCTCTTTACAGTTTCCGGCGGCATCATGCTTAAGGGCACATTGCGTGGGACACCGGTTATAAATACTATTATGATACTTATCGGCACAGTGCTTGCTTCATGGATGGGTACTACAGGAGCTGCCATGCTGATGATCCGTCCATTCTTAAAGGCAAATAATTACCGAAAAAACAGGACATTCATGGTGGTCTTTTTTATCTTTCTGGTTGCAAACATAGGAGGTTCGTTGACCCCGCTTGGTGATCCGCCGCTCTTTTTAGGCTTTCTTCACGGCGTCTCTTTTTTCTGGACAATGAAGATTCTGCCGCACATGCTTGTAACCTCTGGAATCCTACTGGTGATCTATTTTATCCTTGATTCATATCATTATAAAAAAGAAGGGTTTTCTTCCGCTCCTGTGGAAGAAGGGGAAAAAGAACCATTAAAATTAGTTGGAACACACAATTTTATCTTTCTCGGCGGTGTTATCGGGGCGGTGCTCATGAGCGGAATCGTGGACTGGGGTCAGATAAACACATTTGGAATTCACAGGGCGGCACAGGATTGGGTGCGCGATGGTCTTCTGATCGTAATGGGTATTCTCTCTTTGCTGACCACTTCGAAAAAAATACATGAAGACAATGACTTTTCATGGTTTCCGATCATCGAGGTGGCATATCTTTTTATCGGAATATTCATTACCATGGTCCCGTGCCTTCTTATACTCAAGGCAGGCTTAAAAGGGGAACTCTCGTTTTTGATTGCCGCTGTAAAGGAACCGTTTCATTATTTCTGGGTCACAGGCGCTCTTTCCGGGTTTCTTGATAATGCGCCTACCTATCTCACATTTTTCAATACCGCACTCGGAGCCTTTTATCCCGGTATGTCGGAAGCTCAGGCTGTTCCTCTTCTCATGACGGAAACCTCGATCTATTTAAAGGCGATAGCAGCGGGCGCTGTCTTTTTTGGTTCCTTTAGCTACATTGGTAATGCGCCTAACTTTATGGTGCGGTCAATTGCAGAGGAGGCAGGCACACCCATGCCGAGTTTCTTTGGCTACATACTGAAATTCTCTTTGATTTATCTGCTTCCAACCTTTGTGATCGTAACTTTAATTTTCTTTTAACAACGGGAGTATGGAGTATAATTATGAAAATTAAAAAGATTTTGTTTCCAACAAAATTTAGAGAACTGTCATTCAATTCCCTGGAATCCCTCATGGAACTCAAGGCAATCGGCCTCAAAGAGGTTGTGCTGACCTATGTTATTCCAAGAGATGAGGTGGCATTTGTCCCCTTTGGGGGATATATGAAAGATGAGGAAGAACGCTTAAGGGAACAGGCAAGGATCCGTTTTGAAGATTGGCAGGAATCTATATCAAAACACGGAATCGACAGCACAATCAGGATTCAGGTTGGAAATCCAATTCCCAAAATTATGTCTATTGCAGAAGAGGAAAAGGTAGATATGATCGTGGCTGGAAGAAAAAAGAGAACAGCTTTGGACAAGGTTTATGTCGGCTCACACACCCTGGATCTCGTCCGCCGCAGCAAAATTCCCGTCCTGATAAGCAAATATATGGTGCGGTTTGAATGGGAGGGAGAGCTTATTACCAGGGTAAATGACCATATTTTTACAAAACCGTTATTAGCTACTGACTGGTCAGAACCATCTGAAAAGGCTTTGAAGTTGGTTTCTTCATTTAAAGGGCTGGCTGATAAGGTTATGGTAACGCATATCATCGGAGTCAAGATTTCCAAGAATCTTGACAAGTCGGAATTAAAGCGAATAGAAAGAGAAAGCAAAGAGCGGCTTGGCAACTATTGCGACAAGTTGAAAAACGCCGGAGTAAAAGCAGAATCACATCTGTTTTCCGGCCGGTCATCAGAAGAAATCATCAGGGTTGCGCGGGAACATAAAGCTACAATGATAATTATGGGAACTACCGGCAAGGACAGGATAAGGCAGTTATGGCTGGGAAGTGTTTCTCACAGAGTCGCGGAAGCATCTGAACTGCCGGTGCTTTTAGTTCCTTAGTTTTTAGCCTTCTTTATTTGAAACGCCCTGCAGTCATTACGTTATGGGCTGGCTCTTTTGGGTGTAGAGTTTTCCAGCATGCTGGATTAATGAAAATTTACTTGACAAAACCTTCTATTATTGGATAGTAAGGTGCTTTTACTTAAGCAGGTAAATTTTCGTTAAGGTTTATAAAACAGGCAGAAATTTGAGACCTTTGAAAAATGTTCAATTTTATCCAGGTACATTGAGGGGGAGCTATGTATGAATTTGTAAGTGGGCCATTGGCCTTGATTTCATTTGCTATCTTTTTTATCGGGATTATTGCCAGAATCGTTTGGTATGTAAAGGGTCTTGATTGGCGACTCGATAGAGTAGCCTATTCTGAAAAGCTTGCTGACGGCATTACTGGAGCTGCAAGATCTCTTTTCCATTGGTTATTGCCTTTCAATCGAACAACCGCAAACCATCCCATTTTTATGGCTGTAACCTATCTATTCCATATCTGCCTTGTCATAGCTCCGATCTTTCTGGTAGCTCATGTAGTGCTGATAGAAGAATCGTGGAACATAAGCTGGGTTACCATGTCCGACAAGGTAGTAGATTATATGACCTTGGCAGTAATTGCCGCGGGAATCTTCTTTTTAATTCGTCGCCTGGTTGAGCCCAATGTCAAATTCTTAACAAATGCGTGGGATTATATAGTCTTAGGTATTGCGATAGCTCCTTTTATTACAGGCTATATTGCCTATCATCAATGGATGGACTACAAATTCTGGTTGATTGTGCATATTCTCTGTGGCGAGATCATGCTGATAGCAATCCCTTTTACAAAGCTTTCGCATTTCGTTCTTTTCTTCTGCTCCAGAATCCAGATTGGTATGGACTACGGGATAAAGAGAGGGGGAACGAGAGGCCGGGGAATCGCTTGGTAATTATATAAAATTTAACAATAATTTTATTAAGGAGATATAAATATGGCAGAAGAAGCAAAAAGCCAAGACCTTCCACCTCTTGTTACCAGAAAACCTGTGAAGACCCAAGAGGACCTTGATCTCTTGTTGGCGGACAGAGGCATAAGGTATTATAAGGAGCTCGAAGTATTTCCCGTTGACACAGCCGCGTTGAAAAAAACTCTGGATACTACCTGCAAATCCCGCATCCGTACATGGCTTGAAATTTGCGCGCATTGTAGTTTATGCGCTGATACCTGTTTCTTTTATCTTGCAAACGACAACGATCCAACCCAGATCCCCTCTTATAAAATACAATCCACACTTGGTGAACTGTTAAAAAGAAAGGGGAATGTAGATACTCAATTCATGATCAATTGTATGGATACAGCATGGGGAAAATGCACCTGCTGTAATCGCTGCGGGATGTATTGTCCTCATGGTATTGATATGGGGGTCATGTTCGGCTACTTGAGAGGCATCTGTTTTTCGCAGGGTTTTGTGCCGCATGAGATGAAAATCGGATCAGGGATGCATTGGATATATAATGCACAGATGGATGTTACTGTAACCGATTTTGTCGAGACCTGTGAGTGGATGGCGGAAGAAAACGAGGAATATTATCCAGGCCTGAATATTCCTGTTGATAAACCTAATGCAGATATTATGTATACAATAAATGCCCGGGAAGTAAAACACTATCCCGAGGATATCGCAGAGGCAGCGATTTTGTTCCATTTGGCCGGTGAGAACTGGACTGTTCCCAGCAAGGGTTGGGAGGAGACCAGCCTGGCGATGTTTGCCGGCGACTGGGCAGGTTGCAAGAACCAGGTGGAATGGGTCTATGATGCAATGAACAGACTGAACCCAAACAGGATGGTTGTCACCGAATGCGGCCACGCACACCGGGCAACGATTATCGAAGGGCCTTATTGGGCAGGGATCAAGACCGGTCAAACACCGGTGCCGTCAATGCATTATGTTGAATGGGTGTTAGAGGCGCTGGAAACAGGAAAGCTCAAGATAGATCCTGCTAAAAAGATCAAAGAGCCTGTTACACTTCAGGATCCTTGCAATTATATCAGGAATGGCGGTTTGTGTGATGTTACAAGAAAAATTATGTCATACATAGCAGAGGATTTTCGTGAAATGCAGCCAAACCGTGAACACAATTTTTGTTGCGGTGGTGGTGGCGGTCTGAACGGTATTGGACGTTATAGGAAAGAAAGAAACATAGGCTTGAAGGTCAAGCGTGATCAGATTCTGGCCACCGGAGCAAAATTTGTGGTTTCCCCGTGCCATAATTGCTGGGATGCAATCAGGGACCTGGAAGAAGTTTACAAAATCGGAATCAAGTGGAGTTTTCTGAAGCCTATTCTTCTCAAGATGGTGATTGTACCGGATCATTTAAAACCAAAAGAAGAGTAACCGTTGTATATGACAATAAAAAATTTGAGGCATATTGGAATGAAAAAAAATAGTTCTGCATTATTTGCGATAGCAGGTTTAGCCTTGCTTTGGTTTGTTTGTTCGGCATATGCTCAGGATGAGATAACCTTGTTGGAACATGATGCCTTTATTGGACGCGAGAGGCCTGCGGCTGCTTTCCCGCACGCACTTCATACTGACAAGGCGGGAATCGATTGCTTAGAGTGTCACCATGTATATAACGAAGCCGGTGAAAATATATGGGATGATTCTTCTGAAACCGAGTGTGCCGAATGTCATAAAATTGAGGCTGACGGCAAGATGATGCCGTTAATGAAGGCATTTCATACCAATTGCAAGGGGTGCCATGAAAAAGAGAACGGCCCTCTTACATGCGGTGAGTGTCATCCCAGGTAAAAAGAACAACAGAATATTTTAGGTAACGGTTCACGGTTTACAGTAAACACCTTTGAGTCTCTTGTTTTTATGTTTTGATCAACCGTGAACGGTTACCATTTTAGCAATAGCCTCCAAAGCCATGATATATCCCTGAACGCCAAAACCTGAAATTTGAGCGGTTGCCACATCGGCTATCATGGACTTGTGACGAAAAGGCTCTCTCTTGTAAATATTGGATAGATGTACTTCAATTACAGGTATATCGAGCAAAAGAAGTGCATCACGGATGGCAATGCTTGTATGTGTAAATGCAGCGGGATTAATGATCAGCCCTTTGTATTTTTCTGAAACTTCTTGAATCTTTTCAACAATTGCCCCCTCATGATTTGATTGAAATGTCTCTACATCAATCTCCAGTTTTTTCCCCAGGTTTTCAAGTTTTGAATTAATTTTTTCAAGGGTTTCCTTCCCATAAATATCAGGCTCCCTTTTCCCAAGCATATTTAAATTTGGACCGTGAATTACCATGACCTTATGTATCTGTTTTTGCTGTTTCATTATATATGCTCCATTTAAAATCTAATCCGGACATACTAAAACTATTTTATCACGAAAGCACGAAAAGATAAAGACACAAAATTTAAGTTGCCCGCCAAAGGGCTCTGGCGGACTAAAACGTTAGTCACTTTGATCTGGTCAAGTAAAAATGGACACCCAGTTAAGCTGCTTTTGCCAATGTAAAATTCTTTTCAAAATCATTAGGATTCTTGTATCCCAGATAAGAATGCAGACGGTTACTGTTATAAAACATCTCG
>Ga0307378_10000132_pt1 | contig 136898 bp, 194 predicted proteins | sample UN1MG_FD_202238 | JGI IMG/M metagenome (GOLD analysis project Ga0307378, IMG submission 202238) | Soil microbial communities from Risofladan, Vaasa, Finland - UN-1 | ecosystem: Environmental > Terrestrial > Soil > Coastal area > Acid sulfate soil | place: Finland: Risofladan, Vaasa... | reverse complement strand
TATCCTTTTATTACTCTCATAATATCCTTTTATTACTCTCATAATATCCTTTTATTACTCTCATAATATCCTTTTATTACTCTCATAATATCCTTTTATTACTCTCATAATATCCTTTTATTACTCTCATAATATCCTTTTATTACTCTATAGTATTCTCTGCTAGAACATATCTTCAATACGCGTGATAGTAAGATTATGAAGCAGCATTATATCCTTATGATTAAAGAAATATATCTCAACAGAATCATTCTTTTTCCTACTCATCCCTCTCCAGTCCATTACCATTTGCTTTACATATTTCCAAGGCATTGCCAAAGGAACGATATCAGTCCTCCCATTTACCAGTACCCAATATCCCCAATGATGCTTGTTGCGTTTCTGATGGAGGAACCAAGCTTTCTGGAAGGCAAGGATACTCTCCATAGAGGGAGTTCCCGAAGGAGCATAGAAGAGCCTCGCGTAAGAGAAGAACTCAGAGGGAAGAAATTTAGAAAGGTCGTGAGTAAAGGCGTGGATGTAGAGACCGAACTTGAAACATTCAAGGAAGACATTCTTCTTATGTTCCAAAACATAGAGAAAATATTTCCAATATATAGAATACATAGAGACCTCCTTATAGAAAGTTGCGAATTTTTAAAAAATTCACACGAAAGTCGAGGTAATTGAGAAAGTTCGAGGTAAGTGAGAAAGTCAGTTTCTTAGCTATGATTTTCCATTTAGCCAAAAACTTTATCAAAAATAGTTCACGAAGCTTCATCATAGATATCGCGATGAGTATCAACTACTGGAATATCTATCCACATGCCTTTTTTGGGATTAGTCACATCTATCCATAGTTGCTGTAAGGTTAAAGTTGGAACGAGCCGTTCTTCACGACCAACATATTCCCTTGATTTTTTCATTCTAAAATTTTTAGTTCTTACAAGATCCATTTCTTTTTTAGTCTCTTGAGGATCCATTTCTCTCCTTTCTATTCTTGTTCTAAGAATCCGTTATCTACCCAATGTTGCATTCTGGAAATCAGTTCTTTTATTTCTTCTCGGTTTAAATGATGATCTCTTCCTATCCAGAGAAAGCCACTTCCCGGAACCTCGTCTGGATCGTCGTCATTCAGCATTAGTGACGATTCTTGAATAAGACGAGTCATACTATAGTCCTCTTTCTCGTTAGGAAACTTCTTATGCGCTATTACTGTAAATCCTCTAGCTGTTCTATAGGAGTCCATTTTTAACCCTCCTCATTTTCTCCTCTTCATTTCTTAATTTTCTTAGGTTTATAGGATATAGGAATCTTTTCTCTTTTTAGAATTAATTCATCTATTCTTTTCGGAAGGGTTAGTTCACTTCCGAGTACAGGGTCACTATTCAGCATGATTGTAACAAGGTCTCCTGCTGAACAATTTTCCATAGCTATTCCCATTACTCTGCTTCCACCAGCGGGATGAACCATTAGTCCAACCGAAGCAGGAAGTGATCCTTTTTCCATACTTTCAGTTGATTTAGAAAGAAAAAGCTTACGAAGGTCTTCTCGGGCTATTCTGATTCTTTCTAGTGCAGCCTTGATTTGTCGGGAGGCCTTTTTCTTTCTACGTTTAAATCTTTTCGATTTCTTCTTCATTTTCTTACTTTTTTAGGGAAGAACACTATAGGTTTAGGTTTAGGCTTAGGAAGGGGAGGTAATAGAGCTTCAGGAAGAGGAATGGGAGAAAATCTAGAAGTAGAACTGCGAGATGAAGAACTTGAAGAAGGATAACTTGTTTCAAATTCTTTCTTAAATTCTTCAGGATCGCTAGGATGATTTCTATAAAAGTCTTCTATATCTTCTTCTATTGTTGGAAATCTTTTTGTAGATTCTATTCTTTCTGGACGAGTAATAACATGGGGGCTAAAATTAAATTCTTCTTCTTTAATTTCTCTAATTTTATTATAAATAACTCTTCTGAAACCAGGATCTTCATGGAACCATTTTCGAAAATATTTTATAACTATCCTTTCAAAGATTACTTCTGTATCTTCGTCTAAAATTGCTCCTTCTCTTTTCTTAATCCAGTCTTTAATTCCCATTATTTTTCCTCATTGCGAATGAAGAACCGTAAATTATGGGCTTGACTAACTCTTTCCATGTAAGGATTGAATAAATGCTTAACGGGAAGCATATCTTCTTCTTTAATTTCAGTATTCCAATCATGAACCCCCAAAAGATCTCTTGGCTGTAGATGAGGAGAAAAGGTTTGAACTTCTAAGGGCTTATTTCCATCATCACAATAAAGAAATTTATGACATTTGTTATTTTTGATTGCACTTTGGATGAACTTACTTACTTGTGGTTCAAATATATCTCCTTGAAAAACTATAATGGGAATATACGGATGAGTATGTTCTAGATCTTCAAGTATTTCTTTAAATTCTGGATGAATAAGCTCTATGTCAAAACTTATCACAAGAGCATTAGGACACGTTTCATGGAAAAAGAGGGTTAACCCCCCTTTTAGTGTTCCAAGTTCTATAATAAGTTCTGGATGATAAAAAGCTAGTGCTTCTCGCAAAAGGCTTAATTCGTTGGAATTATGCTTAATCGGAAGACTACGATTTTTCAGTTCTTTAGATTCATAAAAATTCATGAATTTTTTCTCAATGAGTTTTTTTGAAGTTTAAGCGATCTCTATTACTTTCTTCTTTGCTAATTTCTCGAACAGCAAAGAGGAATATTTGTCCATTTCTTAGTTCTAATTTAATATAGTTCTTTTCAAAACTAACTCTTATGGGAGCAATAAAGAGAGGTGCTTCAATTCCAGGCTGTTCGGGGTAATATACGCCCCCTTTAAGAAGAGTAGCCGCAGAATCTACAAAAGTTTCAAGATCAAGTGTAAATTTTAATTCTGGCATTTTTCCTTTTTCTCCGTTTCTCTTTTCGTTAATTTATGTCTAAGATCTTTGAAGCATTCCGATATTCCCAGAATACTAGATTCTCTCTCTTAACACCGGCTGGTTTGCAAAAGTGAGTCCACTCGAGAACTACATTGAATTTCTCTCTACTCATAGCTTCCTTAACAACATTCCTAATTTCTTCAGGAATCTTTTTATGTAGTTTTCTATCTCCACCTACCAGATGATGAACGTAACCAGCTAGTTTAGTGTCAGCTTCTCGTACCATTGCTCTTATTTCTTTCTTACAATAATCCATATAAAACTTGAGGGGACTTCCTATAAAATACTCCATTACAATATTTCCAGCAAATCTTCCATTATCGGGAGTTTCGGCATCTATCATAAGATCAAATTTACCTATATTTGCATAGATTTTTCCCTTAAGGTCTTTTGAAAGAATATCTGTAATGTGAGGAGTGTGTATAGTTTCAGTACGATTTCTAAATCTATATGTCCGAATGTTGAAAATCTGTTCGGGATCGTCAGCTAAGATTATATCCGCCCATGCTGAGCATAAATCAACAATCTTTTCTGAACTTCCCATAGGAATGGAGAAGAGCCGAGGGATATTGAATCCTAATTGACCCAATTCACTAATTCTTACAATTTTGTTCTTAACTTCATGTGATGTCCAGGCAGTATCTTCTTGCATTGTGAATCTCCTTTTATTTTTGGTTTATCATTATTTCTTTTAAAATGGCAGTTCCTGGGTCTCCCAAGAGACTTTTGAATTTGAGGAGTTTTAGGATAAGTATCAATCTATCATAATTGGCATCGCTATATTCTTGTTTTTTTGTAACTAACTGATCTTTCAATTTTGGGTCTTTTCCATATAGTTTCACAAGTCGATAGGTATGTTTGATGGTCGCAAAAGCGTTGGCTTTATCATCATCCAATGCTGTGAGTACTTTTTTATTCATAGGGATTTTTGAATAACTGCGTAGAAGATTTTTTAGATTCTTGGCAGTTTTGATAAGCGATATGGCTGTTTTTTCTCCTACATTTGGAAGACCAGCGACTTCATCTCCTCCGCATCCGCATAGGCACATTACGTCTAGATATCGGTCAGGATTTATTCCATATCTTGCTTTAAATTTTTCTAAAGTTAAAACTTGCTCTTCTTTAGTTCTTAACAGAATAGATGTCGTATTGGTAATTAATTGGAACAAATCATGATCATTACTTAGTATCAGACAAGGATTTTTGCCGAACTTTATGGCATAGTGGTGAATAATATCATCAGCTTCATAGTTTATGGTCCAGACTTGTTCTATCCCCATAAACCAGAGTAAATAATGAGAAATACCAAGCTGCTCATAGAAAAGAAAGTTTTCTGCTTGTTTTTCGGAATCTGAATCCATACGACTAGCTTTATATCCTTTTTCCAAAATTGATCGGTATTGGACTTCTCTGTTGTGAGATACAGGGTCAAAGCAGAAAATAATTTTTCCTATAAGATTTTCTTTACAAATACTCATTAGTGATCTCAAAATTCCATAGGCAACTCCAGTATTGATTTCTACTTCTGAATTTAGTGCTGTTGTTCTGATAATTTTATCATCAATCCTGGCATTAGATACAACATTAAGAACCTCGCCAGTTTTAGGATTAAAAACTCTTAAGGGATTTTGAAGTCTTTCAGTTATGCCGAATTTTTGATCTGCTATAGAGTCTCTTAGTTTAGGACTGATTATTCCTAAATTCTTTATAGCAATTTTTGTCTTAAGTGCTTTAAACTTATAGAACATTTTTCTCGCAAAGAGATTTCCGTCGATAATAAGAGTATAGCTTTTTCTCATTTTTTTACTCTTTTCTAAAGTATTTCTTGAATTAATGATGAACTTTATTCTTCTACATTTATATTATAAGGGGCTGGTTTTGGCAATATACGAAATTCTTACCCCTTATTTTTTATATTTTTTTCTAACTCTTTAAAAAATCATCCTCAAATTTTTTTCTTGTCATTTGTGTGCAAATGTTTTAAGATTATCATTGTCTAATTATAATCTTTTAAGAACCCAAAGAGAGAGGGATTAATTGAAGTTTTTTCCAAAGAAGAAAGCAGTTTCTACCCCACTTCCATCTACAAGAGTGAAATCTCTTACTGCGGAAATTCACGTTCTAAAACAAATGACCTTACGCTATTTGGTTGATAAGTCAATGTCCATTAGAGAAGTTGCTAATAAGTTAAAGACAACTCCTAGGGTCATTAAGAGTTTTTTGGAAGATCCTATTTTTTTGAAAGATCTTGAAGAAAGAATTGAAAAGGTGCATGGAATAGACACAAGCTTTCGAATAGATCAGGCAAAAATAACCCTTTCTCATCTTTATGAAGAATTAAGGCAAAGGGAGATCGAAAATGGACTAATAAATGTTCCAGTTCGGGATTTACACAAAATGATAGTTGATACCCAAAAGGAATTAAGGCTTGATACTCCTGGGGAATTTACTTCCAAAGTAGGAGTAGCTGATCTTTCAAGGTTGCAAGATCGTTATAAGAGTTCTTTGTCTGGCAAAAAGTTCCAGCGCAAGAGAGAAAAAGAGGAATCAGACAAAAAGCGTCTTAGTTCGGGAAAAGTTACAGAACCGAGTAAAGCCGATGATGAAAGTGACCAAAGTAGCGCCCGAGGACTTGGCTAGTATTCTTGAAATTCCTAAGACGAAAACAAAAAAGCTTATAGTCACGGGTAAATCTACAACGCCTAAAAAGAAAATTTCTTCTTCTTCTAAAGTTGAAGATATTTTATATTCCAAAAAAGCCCCCCTGAGTATCGCAAAGAAATATGACGAAGAAGCTAATGCCGAAATGATGGAATGGCTCAGTACTGAGTCAGGATTTCTAGAAGGTTTTACCGAAGATGTTTTTGGAAATTCTACTAAACTTTATGGTTATCAGATAAGGTATCTAACCGATCGTAGCTTCTTCATTCACATTGATAAGTCAAGACAAACTGGATTCAGCTATATCTATGCTGGCAGGTCTTTAGCTCGATCCCATCTGCAAAATTATCATACCAGCATTTTTATTTCAATCACTCAAGAAGAGGCTAATGAAAAGATAAGTTATTGCGAAGCTCTTTTTGATTCTCTCCCCATAAGTATCCAAAAACATATCGTTGTTCATAATAAACATAGTTTAGAATTTGAAGATCATGCGGGACGCCGTAGAAGCCGCACAAGAATAATTAGCCATGCACAGAGAGAACCACGAGGTAAAGGTGGAAATGTGGATGTCTATCTTGATGAGGCTGCGCATTATACCTGGGGAGAACAAATCTATGTGGCGGCAGTCCCTATTATTACTCGAGGAAGCGGTACGCTGACCATAGGAAGCTCTCCGCTTGGGAAAAAGGGAATTCACTACGAAATTATTGCGCAGAGTGCCTATCGCCGTATTTACAGTTATCATCAAATCTATTGGTGGCATTGTGTAGATTTTGTCAGAAAAGGAAGTTTTCTACAAGCCAATAAACTTGCTCCTGCTATGCTGTCCGAAGAAAGAGTGGCTAAATTTGGGAGCGAGAAGCTTATTGGTATTTTTATTTCTATGGATATTGAGCAATTTCAACAGGAATATGAATTGCTCCATATTGATGAAAGTGTGAGTTTTTTCCCGATTGATTTAATCAATCAATGCACATACGAAGTTGTTATAGATGATGATTTTCTTTCAGAAGATGAATATTCTGAACGGCTTACTTTCCCTGTAATGGAACGATATCCAGATATCGATTTTGAATTATATAAGAATTTGGAGGATCTACTCTTAGGAGTTCGTAAGGGAAAGGTAACTGGGAAGCTTTTTGGAGGATATGATGTTGGTAGAAAACATCATAATGGAGAGTTTTGCATTCTTGAAGAAATAGATAGTGACCCTCCTCTTCAAATAGTCCGCCATTTAATTCCTTTTAGAAATAAGAAATTTAGATATCAAAAGGAATATCTGAAATCTGCACTTGACTTATTCTCCGGATTAAAGATGAAAATAGATAGTGGTGGGATTGGTGAGGATATGTCAGAGGAACTTGCTGATTATAGCTGGCGAGTAGAACCTATCCATTTCACTAATGAATGGAAAGAACAAATTTGTTCGGATATAAGGATCAGATTAGAAGAACAGCTTATTGCTATTCCAAATGTGAAAGATCTTAAAAATCAAATCCATTCAATTAAACGTAAAATAACAGAGGGTGGAAAATTTATATTTGATGCAGAAAAAAATCGTACTCACCATGGAGATAAATTTTGGGCAATGGCGATGGCTTCTTCTTTGGGCGAAAGACCATCAAAGCGAAATTTGATAATTCCTGGTCTTTCTTCTACAATTGATGCTCCTTCAGCTCGAATTATTCCAATAAGTACGCATAGGACTTTCACTCAGGTACTAAAGCCAAGATTTCTAGTTCCGAAAACAGTAGAAATGCTTAGATTACCAAGAACGATTTCCACTTTGCACGAAAGAAGGATGTAATGATGACTAAAGTAACTAAGAAAAATAACTCAAAGAAATCTGTAGTTAAAGAAGTTATTAAAGAAAAGACTTCTAAATCCTATAGAGTTGTGAGTCCTAGATTAGCAAAAGTTCCTCGTAAGGCTTCTCCAGATGATCCTCTTGCAAAGCTCATTATGAATGTTTTTAATGAGGATCTCAAAAATGACTTTATAACTTTTCTCCAAGAAAAAAGCAAAGTGGTAGACATAAACACTGCTAAAGGTGTAGTTGTTAAAAAAGTGGAAAAGAAAGAAGAGTCTAAGAAAGAAGGGAAAAAAGAGTCTAAAAAAGAAGGAGTTGAGGCACTTTCCTTTAGAGAATTAACGAGCTATAAAAATCCTGATTTTTCTAGTCCTGGACCGTACTCTCCCGCTGAATATAATCCTGAAACAATTGATGTTGACACCTTCACATTGATGCGTAGAGATCATCAATTGGCTGCCGGACTTGCAGTTATAAAACTTCCCATTGTGTCATTGGACTTTAGTGTTCAATGTGATGATAGAAAAGTTGGAAAAACTGTAGAATGGGCTTTACGAAGAGTTTGGAGAGATCTTATCCGGTCTCTTCTGATGGCTGTGGATTATGGGTTTGCAAGTCATGAAAAAGTTTGGAAACGAGATACTGTCAAAATTTCCCAAATTGATAAAGAGGGTAAAGAAGAAATTTTCTATCAAGGAGATTTAGCTTTTTATAAAAAAATAAAAGCGCATCATCCTGAAAGCATCAAGATGAAATTTGATATGAAGCAGAATCTCATTGAGATTATTCAGGAAGGAATAGCCATTACTCCCGAAATTAAACTTCCCATTCGTAAATGTTTCCTTTTTACTAACGATAAGGAATTTGGAAATCCTTTTGGAATTTCTCGTCTCAAGAACGCTTATAAAGTATGGTATTGGAAAGAACTGCTCTATCAATTCATGATGCAATATTTTGAAAGAAGAGGTACTCCTCCTATAATTGCGACCGCTCCTCCTGGAAAATCTGTGGATAATGCTGGCAATCAAATTGATAATTTGACTTTAGCTTTGCGTCTTGCTTCAAGTCTAGTAAGTTCCAGTATTGCTGTGCTTCCTTATCAACAAGCCAGAGAAGGAAATGAAAATACTTGGAAATTAGATCTAATGAAAGATGATGCTCGTGGCCCAATGTTTGTGGAAGCGCTTAATCACTTAGATGCGAGATGTTTACGATCAATTTTTGTTCCAGAGAGCATTTTAGCCCAAGAAGGAGCAGGTGGTTTTTCTGGATCATCTGTCCATGCAGATTTATTCTTACTTTCGGAAAAGGGATTAATTACTGATATCGAAGGAGCTATTGATGATCAGGTTATTAGACCTTTTATTGAAGCTAATTTTCCCCCAGATCAACAGAGGCCGTGTCATTTAAAACTTGATCCTCTTGATTGGAATAGGAAAATTGCCCTTAAGGAAATATTCATAGAAATGCTAAGGAATGCGGACACAATGGTTCAAATGGGAGTTCCTCCGAGTATTGTGCCAAGTTTGGAGAAAATGGCTGACATGTTGGATATTCCAGTTGATACTTGGGAAGAGGCAACCGGAGTTGATCCTAGAGTCATTTTCGATGCTGTTCATGGTGGTAAAGATGAAGATGGAGATGAAGATGGAGATGGAGATGGAGATGGAGATGAAGGCGGAGGTGGAGGAAAGAAAGAAACTGATTCTTCAAAAGATAAATTGGCCGGAAGAAAAAGCACTCAAAGAAAAAGCGTAAATCAAAATCAAGATAGAAAAAGGGTTAATTCTGGAAGTCGGAGAACCGAGAGAAAACGGGAAGGTAGACGAACTAAGGAAAACTAGCAAGGGAGGGAATAACAATGATTCGGATTTATGAAAGGACAGCGTTAACTCAGCATACTTTCTCTTCTGTGGCTATCGATGGTACTGGAGGAGGTCCTCTTGTTATTACCTCTGGAACAGAAGATAAAGTTCATTCTGGGATATTGAGGGGCATTAGAGTCTCTTGTGATTCTACTGACTTCAATACCAGTCTTCGTCAATACGTTCATGGAAAAGCAAGGACGTATAATGAAGTCTTTTCTGATACAAGTGCTTGTTATAAACTTTCTTCGGAAAGTCTTTATAATGGGTGGATCAATGGGGATAGTCCCAAAACAGGTCAGCTTTACCTTGTGCTTGTCAATAATGACAGAGCGAATGGAACTGGAACTATTACTGTTCAACTTACTAACCTTATTAATAAGAGATTTTCAAGACAATCTGGGTAAATATAGTTTCCCTTTGATGAATTTGAATGTTCGGAGGTTTTCCAATGGATGGTGCATCTCAAATTGAAAAAATGACTACGGACAATCCTGGGCCTACTACTACTGAAGGGTGGAATGAATGGGGAAGGTATGTTTTGTTTGAATTGAAAAGAATTGGGACATGCTATAGTAATTTGGACGCAAAAGTGGAGGATATTAGGACTACAAAAATAGATAAATTGATAGAAGATGTTGCTACTCTCAGAGTAAAATCTGGAGTCTGGGGGATATTAGGAGGGGCTATTCCGGTTGTCCTTACTCTTAGTATCTATCTTATTTATAAACTGTGTACTCTATAGATTAATTTAATGAAATTTTTCTTTTCAATAGGATCTTTTAGCATAGGTTCTTCTCATTCTATAGAGAAAGAATTTCAGGTTCTATGCCATGAAATTCTTAATGGAATTGTGGTCATTAAGGGACTCATTAAACCAGTAAGCAAGAGAATAAATCCAGATAAAGAACTTACTGAAGACGAAAGGATTTTGGAAGAAATAGCATTAAGATGCATTTCAATGGAAAAGAATATTTCAGAATTCGTCGAGAGGAAAAAATGAAAATTGAAGAGATTAAATATTTGATTTGTCATCATTCTTTAACAAAGGATGGCGCAACTGTAAGTTGGTCTGCAATAAGAAGATATCATATAATTGACTTGGAGATGGTTGATATTGGATATCAGTATGGAATTGAACTTGTTGGATCTGATTTTGAAACTTTGGTCGGGCGAATGCTCAATGAAGATGGTGCTCATTGTAAGCAACAAGGAATGAATCATAAATCCATTGGAATTTGTTTTATTGGAAATTATGATCTCATTGTGCCACCTCCAAAGATGATAGATGCAGGAGTGCGGTTAGTAAAATCTCTAATGGAAGTCTTTCATATTCCAAAAGAAAATGTTAGAGGCCATAGAGATTTTGCTCCGAAGAGTTGTCCTGGTTTGAAATTTGACATGGAACAGTTTCGAGAAAGGCTTTAATATTAACTTTTAACTTATCAGGAGGATAGATTATGCAGAGTTTTCCGGTTAGTCTTGACATGTATCAAGGCATTGTAGGGTTTTTCCTACCAGTTTTGATTGCGATGCTTTGTAGACCTTCTTTGGGACAATATGCGAAATATTGGCTCAGTTTTGCTTTGGTCTTCATTGCTGCTGCTGGAGAAGTGTACTTCACTTTGGGATTTGATCTTGCAGCTCTTCCCGTAACCATTTTGAAAATTTTGTCTCTGACCATTGGAAGTTATCTGATTTTTTGGAGGCCTTCAGGAATTAATAGAGCAATTGAAAGCAAGGCTGGATGTAAGGATAAAGTTGACACTACGAATATAGCTTTTATTCTGATATTAGTTCCTTTGATCTTGCTTGCTCTTTCTACGCCTGTAAAAGCTGCCGTTACAATGTATACTCCTGATCAATCTACTATTGCCTGGGATGCTGTTACTACTTTTCAGAATGGCACTGCAATTCCAGCAGTAGATGCTGTGGAGTATGAAATTTATCTATCTACTGATGGTCTAACTGGCTCTATTATCGGCACAGCGACCCTTCTACAATATATTGTAACATTTGCAACGGAGGGGATGTTTTTTGCTGGCGTCAGAGCAGTCAGAATTCCAAATGGGACACTAACGAGAATTCCTGGTCCCATAACTTGGTCGAATTCTACTGATACTGCCCTGGTTCCTCAGCCTTTTGGATGGGTTAATTATTTTGCTCCTGGGCCAGTAACTAAACTTCGGAAACCATAACCTTCAATTAGATTATTGAAAAGAAAGGAGATTTTATGATTATGAAGAGGTTGAGATCAATTTATTTGGTCGTTTTATTAATCGTCTTCGCTTTCTCTCTACAAGCTTGTCTTGGATTGCCCGAAAAGCCAACGCAGATTGATTATTATCTGGTAGCCTTAGAGGAGTTCACAGAGATGGTGAAGACCTATAACATCAACTTTACTGCCCAGACTCCTGAGACTAAAGACAAATGGAGAGCGAATATTGATCCTATTATCAAAAAGGCCAATAGCGCTCTTGATACTTGGGGAGCAAATCGAAACGCTACTGATGCCGCTACTAAAAAGGAATTATACATGACGGCCTTCCAGGAGGTTAAGAAGTTGCTTCTTGAGTTTAAGATCATCGAAGTTAAGTAATAAGCGAAGGGAGGGATAAAAAATGCCATTAGTCATAACACCGCTCGCGGAAGTGATTATTCAGTTATCGATCGAAGCTCTGTTAAGGGGTCTCTATCGGGATCTGGAGAGTATGACAGACGAGGAAAAAGAGCTGAAGGTAAAACAACTTCAGGCTGATAAAACTGCTGCTATGGCAGAACTTGATTCTCATTGACCTTTAAACATTCGAAGAGAGAGCTTGATTGAGAAGGAAACATAATATCTAGCTTTAGTTCTAGTAATTCTTAATCAGGCTCTTCTTTTTTCATTTCTTTACTAAAGTTTGTCTTTCATTATTTTTAAAGAAAGAGGCTGATAATGAATAATGGACATTTTGATAAAGGAAAGATTCAAATCCTACACATTTGGGCAGATGATAAGATTGGAGATCCCATACTTATTTCTCAAATGCTGAAGGATATAGTTTCAGCCATTGGCATGACGCCTCATGGAGAACCCAGAGTTGTAAAGTATCCAACAATGGAATTGGGAAATACAATCTTTGCCTTCGTAGCCTATCAACCACTTTATGAATCCTATATCGTATTTGACAATTGGATTGAACTTGATCCTCCTTATGCAAATTTGGTTGTTAATAGTTGTAAGGACTATGATTCTGATATAGTGATTGCTATGATTAAAAAGCATTTAAAGCCAGTATCCATAAGAGTTGAAGTTCCTATCCTTTATGATGGAAAAATATAATGTCTGTGTTTGTAGACACCTTTACCGGAAATAACGGTGATCCTCCAAATCCTGATGATTGGACCGTAGTTGGTTCTCCGACTATACAATCCAATGAATTAGAGATGATTTCCGTAGATTCATCTATGATAAGAGCCATTAATGTATTCACTTTAACTGGTGATTTTGATGTTTGTGTTGATTACAATCTTGTCACTTTCCCCGAACCTCCTTTAGCTACCGCTAATCAGATATATTTAATAGCTACAAATAACACGAAAATGTGCCTCATTGCACGTGGGAGGATTGTTGATAAGCAATATGAAGTGATTTGGACCAATATGGTCGGATCATATAGTATTGGAGAAGTTGTTACTTCAGTAACTGACAGTAGGCTTAGGATAACTCGTGTTGACAATACATTCACATGTTATAGATGGACCGGTGCTTGGGTAAAAACAGGAGATTCTATTGTTTTTACTACTGCTGTAGACGATACCAGAATAGAGCTGAGGCACATTAATGCTGATGATACAGCTAGTGACATTGATTGGGATAACTTTACAGTAGAAACAGGAACTTTAGAATATCCTTCATCGTCTTCATCGTCATCATCCAGAAGTAGTTCAAGTTCTTCTAGAAGCAGTTCATCTTCATCAAGTTCTTCTAGAAGCAGTTCATCGTCATCATCCAGAAGTAGTTCAAGTTCTTCTAGAAGTAGTTCAAGTTCTTCTAGAAGTAGTTCATCTTCATCAAGCTCTTCAAGAAGTAGTTCATCTTCTTCTAGTTCTTCAAGAAGTTCTTCAAGTTCATCTTCTAGGAGTAGTTCATCTTCTTCTAGTTCTTCAAGAAGTTCTTCAAGTTCATCTTCTAGGAGTAGTTCATCTTCTAGGAGTAGTTCATCTTCATCAAGTTCTTCTAGAAGCAGTTCATCTTCATCAAGCTCTTCAAGGAGTAGTTCATCTTCTTCTAGTTCTTCAAGAAGTTCTTCAAGTTCATCTTCTAGAAGTAGTTTATCTTCTTCAAGTTCGTCTAGAAGTTCTTCAAGTTCATCCTCTAAAAGTAGTTCATCTTCAAGGAGTAGTTCATCTTCATCAAGTTCTTCTAGAAGTAGTTCATCTTCATCAAGTTCTTCTAGAAGTAGTTCATCTTCATCAAGTTCTTCTAGAAGCAGTTCATCTTCTTCAAGCTCTTCAAGAAGTAGTTCATCTTCTTCTAGTTCTTCAAGAAGTTCTTCAAGTTCATCTTCTAGGAGTAGTTCATCTTCTTCTAGTTCTTCAAGAAGTTCTTTATCTAGTTCCTCTAAAAGTAGTTTATCTTCATCAAGCTCTTCAAGAAGTTCTTCATCTAGTTCCTCAAGAAGTAGTTCATCTTCTAGAAGTTCTTCTAGTTCATCTTCAAAGAGTAGTTCTAGTTCTTCAAGTTCTTCAAGAAGTAGCTCATCTTCTTCATCATCTTCAAGAAGTAGTTCATCTTCTTCTAGCTCTTCAAGAAGTTCTTCAAGTTTATCTTCTAGAAGTTCTTCTAGTTCATCTTCAAAGAGTAGTTCTAGTTCTTCAAGTTCTTCAAGAAGTAGTTCATCTTCTTCTAGCTCTTCAAGAAGTTCTTCAAGTTCATCTTCTAGAAGTTCTTCTAGTTCATCTTCAAAGAGTAGTTCATCTTCTTCATCATCTTCAAGAAGTAGTTCATCTTCTTCTAGCTCTTCAAGAAGTTCTTCAAGTTCATCTTCTAGAAGTTCTTCAAGTTTATCTTCTAGAAGTTCTTCTAGTTCATCTTCAAAGAGTAGTTCTAGTTCTTCAAGTTCTTCAAGAAGTAGTTCATCTTCTTCTAGCTCTTCAAGAAGTTCTTCAAGTTCATCTTCTAGAAGTTCTTCTAGTTCATCTTCAAAGAGTAGTTCATCTTCTTCATCATCTTCAAGAAGTAGTTCATCTTCTTCTAGCTCTTCAAGAAGTTCTTCAAGTTCATCTTCTAGAAGTTCTTCTAGTTCATCTTCAAAGAGTAGTTCATCTTCTTCAAGTTCTTCGAAAAGTTCTTCAAGTAGTAGTTCTAGTTTATCTTCATCTAGTTCTTCTAGAAGTTCTAGTTCTAGTTGGCCTGGATACATGTTCCAGGATATTTATTATTTTGACGCTTATGATATTGGTGGAGAAGAATGGGAATCTGATCCAGAAGAAATGGTTGATGGAGATGAGGAAACACTTGCTTCTACAGTCACTGATGGGGATGTAGAACTATGTACGTCTAATACTTCGGGCGGAATTGACTTAGGCGAAATATCCAAAGTAGAAATAAGAGCTTATGGTAATTCAAGTTCTGGAAACGCTACATATTTAAGACCAGTGTTTACAGGTGACGATGGAGATAATCATAATTCAGGACTTGGTGATTCTGGCGAATGGTCAAATTGGTTTGATATTACTTCCGACACTAACGCACCAGTTCCTTGGACTTGGACAGATTTAGATAATTTAGACTTGGATGTAGAGTTTAGTAAGAGCACAATCGGTGGCTCTAGTATAGGCATAATACAAATCAGGGTTACTTATTACTCAGATAGTAGCAGTAGTTCTTCTTCATCAAAATCATCAAGTTCATCAAGTTCTTCTAAAAGTTCAAGTTCCTCTAGTTCTTCAAGAAGTAGTTCTAGTTCATCTTCTTCTCTATCCTCTAGTAGTAGTTCTTCTAGGAGTTCTTCAAGTTCATCTTCTTCAAGTTCTTCTAGCAGTTCTTCTTCTAGAAGTAGTTCATCTTCTTCATCTTCATCAAGTTCGTCAAGAAGTAGTTCATCTTCTTCAAGTAGTTCATCGAGCAGTCGTTCTTCCAGTAGTTCTTCTTCTAGAAGTAGTTCATTTTCTTCAAGTTCTTCTAGCAGTTCTTCTTCTAGAAGTAGTTCATCTTCTTCTTCAAGAAGCAGTTCATCTTCTTCTAGCTCTTCAAGAAGCAGTTCATCTTCTTCTAGCTCTTCAAGAAGCAGTTCTTCCAGTAGTTCTTCTTCCAGAAGTAGTTCATCTTCTTCAAGTTCATTAAGTTCATCGAGTAGTTTTTCTTCTAAAAGCAGTTCTAGTTCTTCTTCATCTTCTAAAAGTTCTTCAAGTTCATCTTCTTCAAGTTCTTCTAGCAGTTCTTCTAAGAGTAGTTCAAGCAGCAGTTCTTCTAAGAGTAGTTCAAGCAGCAGTTCTTCTAAGAGCAGTTCATCTTCATCAACAAGCTTAGGAGCTCCTCATTTGATTTTAAAGGTTTCTAAGGGCAATGTGGAGTTTAAAGTACGAAAACAAACTGTGACAATAAAAGCAGAAAAGTAGGGTCTAAAGATTGTTGATGTTAGAAAGTCTTATATAATCCTTGACAACATAAAATAAAATTAATCTCAGTAAAGGAGAGTTAAATGTCAAGTTCGATAAAGAAATTCATGCTGGAAAGAGCAAAAGATTTAAGCAATGTAGAAGAAATTAGAGGGAAAGTTCCAGACGAATGTGTGATTAGTATTAAATATAAAGACGGAAGTTTTCATCATCTTCTCCCTTATTCTCTTGACCCTGCCGAATTCGTTGAAGATTTAGTTCTAACTGAAGATATTCCCTTAGATCTTTTAGACAAAAAAGAAAAGACAGAAACTCTTCGAGAACAAAAGCCACTCATTCTGAAAAACAGACAAGCTTTTGGAGATATCTTAATGTTTACCTGTATGCATTATGCATCTCCAATTTTTCTTTCTAATGGAGATAAAAAGTTAATTGGGACAATAGTCAATGCTAAAGAAGAATTAAGTGTTAAATCTTTCAATTTTGAAACAAAGAAAATTGAAGACAAAAAAATAACGGGTTGGATTAAAAATAATCACAAGAGTAAAGAGTGGTATTATCTTTCTTTTGAAGGAGCAGCTCTTGTAAATAATGGCCCAGAAGTTCTTGCTGGAGTTTTTCTAACAGGAGATCATGAAGTATTTACCAAAAGAGGAAAAGTTAGAGTTGATTCATTAGATTTTGCAGAAAAAATTCTCGTGGATGAAAGAATTCCAAACAAAAGGCAAAAAGAGGTCTTTTTTGGTTCTCTACTTGGCGATTCATCTCTGGGGAAAACCAATGGTAGCTTCACTCAGACAAGGGGAATATTTAGCTTTGGTCATTGTAAAGCCCAAGAAGAGTGGGCATTGTTAAAAGCAAAATGTTTTGAAGATTTTAGATTCGATTTTTCTGAAAGAGAATCTAATGGGAACAGACAAAATAGAGTTGGTGGATATACTCATTCTAATCCATTCTTCGGAATTCAGAGAAGATTATGGTATAGAGAAATCAATGGAATAGAAAAAAAAATAGTTCCCGATTTTTTATCTAAGGAAAATTTTTCAACATTAGCTCTTGTCACTTGGTATCTTGATGATGGCACATTTCAGAAATCAAGGGAGTCAGGAGCCACATTTTGCAGCGAAAGCTTTACGGAAGAAGAAAATGAAAAACTTGCAAAAATTATAATGGAAAGATTTAATATCAAAGCCAGAGTTATTTCTGGCGATAAGAATGAAAAAACTTACTATAGAATCTATATTGGAAATGGACACGATAAATCAGGAGATTCTGATGAATTCTTTAAACTTATAGCTCCTTATGTTCCATTATCTATGAGATTCAAGATACCAAATAAGTTTAAAGATATACCTTTTAATGCAAGCCTTTGGGATCTTGGAGATTCATTGCCCTATTATGCCGAGTCAATAGTTGAGAAAAAAAGTCCATCTTCAAACTATCAACTTGATAAATCATATTGTATTAGTGTTGAGGATAATGAAAATTTCATAGTGAACAAAATGGTTGTTTCTAACTGCGCGGTTAGGGATATGAAAAGAGTTTTCCCAAAGTGGCCGATCAATGTTGCTTCTACGGCAATGCATATCTGGGATAATAATCCTTATTTGGATAGGAGTTTAACTCCTGAAAATGCAGAAGTCCTAGAAATTGGCCCTAGCTATTTGACTAATGCTAGTAATCGCGATGATAGACATTTTGCTAACGCTTTTAGAATAAGCATTGAACAAAAACTCGGGATTCAAATTCCACAAGGGCTAATCAAACCAGATATTTGGATGACACAGGAAGAGATTGATACTCCTCCTATTGTCAATCCTCCTTATTGGATTATTCTTGCTGGCGAAAAAGGAGATTGGACAGCTAAAACTTATCCCTTCAACAGATGGCAGGAATTTGTTGAAAAGTTTGAGAATATGACTTTTGTCCAAATTGGAGGATCAGAGCATAAACATCCTCTCCTGAAAGGCCCTAATATAATTAATTTCATCGGAAAAACTCAGGATAGAAATACTGGAATAAGAGATTTGTTTAAGCTTTTTTATCGCGCAGAGGGATCGATAGGGCTTGTGAGTTTCCAGATGCATCTTGCTGCTGCTTTTGGAATGCCTTGCATTGTTATTGCTGGAGCTAGGGAACCTGCAAGATTCACCAGATATCCTGGTCATCAATATCTCTGTACGGATGGATGTCTTCCATGCGCAGAGGAGAAAGCTTGTTGGCACTGTAATTTAGAGAAAACATGTCCAAATATTGAAGAAGGAACGGATGGGCGAAAATATCCTAAGTGTGTGGAAATTATTCATACAGAAGATCTAGAACGCGCTTTTATCCAATTTTATGATGGAGGTAGATTAAGTTGGGAAAAAACAAGGAAGCTTACTTTACCTAATCCTCCTGTAATGGAAACTATCATCCATGCAATTGCTAAACCTGTTTCTTCTGAAAAAGAGGAAGGAGTAGCCGTTGACTTTTCTCCAGAAAAATATGGATTTGCCTGGGGAGGATCTTCAATTACTAAAGCTGATTGGATTTTTATAAAACCTATTCTTGAAAAATATGAAGTAGAAACCATTCTTGAATTTGGAGCTGGTTTATCTACTTTATTATTTGCAAGTCTTGGAATTAGAGTTATTTCTTTTGAATTGGATAAAGATGCAAAAGGTTCATGGTCAGATATGATATCAAGAAATAATCCGAATATTGATATTAGGATTTGGGATGGGAAAGATCTCCAAGGGCCACTTCCTCATTTTGATCTTGTTTTTGTCGATGGTCCATCTGGAAGTCAGAACCGAGAAAGGTCTATTCAGCTTTCTTCTGAAATGGCTGATCTTATAATAGTTCACGATGGAGGCAGAAAGCTTGAAAGTAAATGGCAAGCAGAATATATTGCTCCAAAATTTGCTTATACGGAAAATGGCGGAACAAGATCTGCTTTTTGGGCAAAGACAAAGCCAGAAGAAGAAGCAGAACCACAAATTGTTTTTTCTCCTGAAAGATTGGTGAAAATGGTTTTTAATGGCAGAGGAGAAGGTGGAGCAGAAAGTTCTACAACATGGCTAATGAATAACTTTGTGGCATTAGGATATGATGTGGAATATATCCATACTCATGAAAAGCCATCTGGTACTTTTAGGAAGCAAGGTAATCCCAAAATAGTTACAACGAACGATTTGGATGCTCTGACAGGGCCGTGCGAGCTCCTAATTTTATATACTAATGATTGGGTGTGGGATTTTAATAAAGAACCTTTAGTGGATAAATTTCAACTAATTCACGCTAAACGTAAAGTTATGATTATCAATTATAGATTGGGAAAGATAGGTAAGATTCCATGGACTCAGGGATGGGATAAATACTTGTTTCTTAATTCTTCTCTCGAACAAGCTTTTATGGAATCAATTACAGAAGCTGTCGGAAGCAGTTGGAAAGGACTTACGAACTCTCTTAGTCCCCCTACTCTCTTGAATAGTTTTTTCGGTTCTCAAATTGATTATTCAGGAAGACTTAGACTCATTAGGCATGGCAGTCAGGGAGATTCAAAATATCCCAAAGATTTTAATCATATAGTAAAAACAATTCTGGAAGAGATTCCAGGTTGCGAAATTCATCTAATGCCTCCTCCTACTTTTCTTGCAGATTTTGGTGAAAGAGTTAAAAGCTATAAGAGAAATCAACCTCCTGTTTGGGAATTCTTGGAGAAGGGAAACTGTTTTTGGTATGCCTTGCCTCCAGGATATACAGACATGGGGCCAAAAGTTATCATGGAAGCTCAGGCTGCTGGCTTGCCAATAATTGCAGATAATCATAGTGGTCCAAAAGACAGAGTTGTGAGCAAAACTGGAATTCTGTGTGAAGATTTGGACGATTATATAGATGCTATGAAACTTTTCGATAATGAAAATATAAGAAAGGAAACAGGAATTAGGGCCAGAGATCATGCAATGAAAGAATATGATCCGGAAAGATGGATTAAAGAAATTATAGGAAATGAATAATGACTGAAGAAAAAAAAGTGTTCGTTAGAAATTGGGATGGGAATGGCGAATTTGATCCTTGTTCCCTCTATAACTGGCGGCTAGGCTGGTTGGAAACAAGAGTGGCTCAACACCATAAAAGTGGAACAATCTTTCCTGATGATCAGTATCAGCGATGGTGGGATGAAGAAGAAAAAGTATATCAGAGTAACAAATTGTCTATGCAAAAGGTTGAAAAAATGAATGGCAAGGTTGGAATAATTGTTCCAGCTTGCTCTAATCATTTAAAGTTTTTGAAAGCTTGTCTTGAATCTTGTTCCGCAACGGGATATTATATTCTAGTTGCCTATGATAATCCTTTTTTTGACAAGAATCACAAAACAGAATTGAGAATGCCTTCTGCTGAAACTTTTATGCTGGCAGATACCTTTTTAATGAAACATAAAACATGGGGAGGCGGAGTAGGAATTCCTCATGCCTGGAATATGTTCTATGGACTTAAGCTTTTACATTCTCTTGGATTTGAATATCTCTTTAATCTTAATGGGGATTGTATTTTGGAGAAGCCTGAAAATTTCCCAAAATTAATAGAGATGCTTGGAGATGCCGATATAATTGCTTGTGAATATATTCCAGAAAAGAAATATTGTGGAACTATGGCTTGGCTATGCAAAATGGAAATGGCTCTATCGGTTTGGACTTTATACATAGAAAAATTATATCACTTCAATATAGGAAATGCTGAACGTAGGATGGGTGAGTGGCTTTTTGAAAATAAAGCTAAAGTTGTCCCCGTTGTGAATCCGACAGAGGCCCATTTTAAACCACCTGGCTCTCAAGATGCTACTTTCAGAACTCTTTTGGGATTAAGACATTTACATGCCGAACATAAAGTTCGGAAAACACTTAAGATGGAGCCCATTGAGAGAAAATATTTTGACTTTGGTCCTAATAATATTTTTATGAGCGGATATGATCAACAAACTCTTATGAAATATTGGGAAACAGGAGATCGTAAATTTCTAGAACAATGGTGGGGATAATCAATGGAAAGAAAAGTAAACTATTACATGGATGAAATTGATCAGATTGTATCTGGACAAATTGTTTATCCTATAACTTGTGAAATTGATCCAAGTAATGCTTGCAATCTTCATTGTTCTTTTTGTATGTATGCGGATTATTTGAAAAATCACCGCGAAAAGATGTCTCTTAGTACCTTTTCCTATTTAATAAGCGATCTCTATAAATTGAAAGTAAGAAGCATTACTTTCACAGGAGGAGGTGAACCTCTCTTTCATCCTTTAATTAATGAAATGATTGACTTGGCTCATAATTTAGGATTTAAATTAGGATTAGTTACAAATGGGACTTTTCTTCACAGACTTATTCATCCAGAATATTTTACTTTCATTCGGATTAGCATTGATTCTTATGACGAATCTTCTTACAGAAAGGTTAAGGGAAAGAATTTATTTACAAAAGTTATCAGTAATGTAGAATATCTTATTTCCCTGGGCGTAACAGATGTGGGATTAAGCTATGTAATTTGTGAAGATAATTGTGCTGGTCTTGAAATAGCACAGAATATCGCTAATAGTCTCGGAGTGTCCTACATTCAGTTTAAGCCAGCTTGGACTAAGAATGGAACCTTTAAAATTGCCGATATAAAAAATTCTGAAGATAGGGCTATTGTTACTTCTCGTTATCCGGCTACTGATAATTTGCCTTGTCTTATTGCAGGATTGATAGGAATAATTGGTGCAGATGGAAAAGTTTATTTTTGTTGTCAATTTAGGGGAAATTCTGATTTTGTCTTGGGGGACTTGGCAGAAAACTCTTTTAGTGAGATTTGGCCTAGACGATATAAAAAAGGATATGATATATCAAAATGTCCTAGATGTAGATATCAAAACTACGCAATAGGATATAGAGAATTTAGTAAGCCTAAATACATTTTTCTTAGACATATTGATTTTCTATAGAGGAGGAAGACTCATGGCAACTGTAACTCCATCTAGTTTTACAAAACAGCCTTATGAAGAATTTGTTATAGAATTTAGGTTTGACCGACGCTTAGATTCTGATGAGTTAATTACTGCAAAAATAGTCACTGCTGCTCTTGGCAATGTAGATGCAACATCGGATGTACTTGCCGGTTCTGGTTTAGATTCTAGCTGTCAAAGAGTGGGTGTCGGAGTTAAGGCAGGAGTGACTGGTAATGACTATAAAATTTCTTGTAGAGTCACTACGGATAAAGTACTCCCAGACGGTTCTTTTTCCAAATACGAAGGAGATGTAATAATGGCCGTTAGGGAAATATAGACTTTGTCCCTTTTGGAAAAATTTTTTTAAAAGTTTTGTCCCTCCGCTATTTAAGGCTTTTTTCTTGACTTTAAATGCGAGAGGGATTTTTTTTCTTGGTGATTTTAAATACTTATATTATCCTTTATTGTGTATTCTTATAGCTTTCGATTTCTTCTTTTACCTTATATAATATAGCATCTCGAAAGGGGGTGATTTAAATTCCCGAAATCCTTGAACGTTGTGTTAAACAGGTAATGAAACAGGGCAAGAGTAAAAGCTCAGCATTCGCAATTTGTACTGAGAGTTTGAAGAAGAAAGGAAAGCTAACCGACGAAGAACTGGATGTTCTTTTGAATGATATCGCCGATGTTAATGAAGGGACTGTTGAGTTTAAAGAATTGATGACCTATATTGAGTGCGATGCTTTAGAGCTTTGGACTGCTCCTTCCAAGCGAAAAGATCTCTCCGAATCGCGTTTTTTTGATCCTAAAAACAAGAAATATATCTATAAGAATGTTGATGGGTCAATTAACCACGGTGGAGTAATGGCGGCTTGGAAAATGGCTAATGGGGCCAGAAGTGGGGAAAAAGCCGATCCTGGCATTATCAGTAAAATTAAACCTGTCAGAGATAATTGTCTCAAACAAAAGAAACAATCCGAAGTTTCTCACAAATTCACTTTTCCTATCTCCGAATCAATTCTCTCCGATATTGAACTTGCTGCAAACAAACCCCTTGAAGTTCAGATCTTAAAACCTGGAAGATTTAAACATCCATGGTGGGGAGTTTTGCGCTTTGATGATGCTTTCTTCAGAAATATTATTAAGAATTTTGACACCGATATTCCTCAAGAGAAGATTGCTTTTGACTTTAGTCATAGGCCAGAACTTGGAGCGGCAGCTTGGGTTGACAAGCTTTTCACTAAGCCAGAAGGTTTATTTTCTCTCGTGGAACTAACGGATGAAGGGAAGAAAGCCATCAAAGGTGGACAGTTTAAGTATTTCTCTGCTGAATATGCGGATGATTTTACTGTAACTGAATTTGAGGACGAGATCGATGAGGAAGGACATGTAAGAGAAAAAGAGATCAAGTTTAATTATGGTCCTACCCTCATAGGAGGTGGACTTACCAACCGACCGTTTCTTAAGGGGATGAAGCCAGTTTCTCTTAGTGAAGATGGAACGGCTATTGAGATGGAAGAGATCAGTGACGATGAACTATTTAACCAAATGTCAGAGGAGGTGAAAGAGAAGATGAAAAAGACTTTAGATGAGTTGAAACTGGAACAAGGTAAACTCACTAAGCAACTCGAAGAGCTGACCGCCACCAAGAAAGAAGACGCCGAGACCAAAACAAAAATCGGAGGTCTTGAGGTGCAGTTAGAGGAAATCAAAGTCGAGATGAAAAAGCTTTCTGATACCAAGACCACTGGCGATGCTGATAAGGCAAAAAAAGAGCTTGCCGATAAGGAAAAGGCTCTGGGCGAGGCCAATCAGAAGTTAGTGGAAAGGGATGCTGAGCTCAAGAGATTGAGTGAAGATATAAAATCCCTTACGGGATCGGTCAAAGGGCTGATGGATTCCAACAAGGAACTTCAGGAAGCTAGATTCAAAGCTCTAACTGAAAAGCGTCTTCAGGAATTTAAGATGTTGGGAGTATTTCCTTCGACTCTTAAGATCGTCGAACCAATTCTCTTATCTCCAGAAGCAAAGACTTTTACAGTCAAGCTTTCGGAGGGAGAAGGAGAAGCGAAAAAGGAAACGCTCAAGACCCTGGCGGATGTTCTCTTTGATGTCTTTACTTCTATCCCGGCCGATCATCGGTTCAGTGTAGAAGAATTGAGTGAGTCTGTTGTTGGCCCTTCCGGAGGAACGAAAGAACTTTCGGTGGAAGATGTGGAAAAATTTGCCAAGGACAATACTCTTTCCTATGACGATGCCTTGATTGAACTTTCAAGGCAGGGAAAAATCACGTAGCCAAGTTGGAATTCTAACCTTTTAAATGTAATTAATTACTTATCAAATTTTTTTCTAAAGGAGGTGTAACTAATATGGCATTGCCCACTGAAACAACTGGTTTTACATTTGGTTGGAGTCCTAATGATTTCGTCCAAAATTTCGTTTGTTACGGCGGTGACGCTAGGGGAGGAGCAGATAAGGGAGCCAACGAAGGGAAACTTTCCATTCTGGAAGGAGATGTTGTCTGTCTTTATACCTCTACCTTTCGTGCTGTTCAGCCATACGACGGAGACGCTGGTACTACGACTCCGATGATTGGAGTTGCCTTGGCAGATGCGAAACTTGGCGAATTGGTTCCTGTCGCTTGCGGCCCCATTGTCAAGTGTCTGGTTGGAACCACTACTGTCACGGTCGGAAATAAGGTTGGTATTTCGGAAGTCGCCGGCGAAGACGGAGCAATCATCCCTGTGACTCCTACTGGTGGCGGGACTCTTACTGCAATGCTGGGAATTGCCCTTGCTACAGGTCAAGTTGATGACATCATTCCTGTATTGATGAAGGGTCCGGGATTTTGTTATACAGGTTAATTCTAGCCAAAACGATGAGGAGGTGATACACGCATGTATAACGTACAGAAAGGAAATGTTAGAGACGACAAGTTCCTTACCGGATTGGCGGTTCGTTATGCAAACAATGAATTTGTTGGAACACAGTTCTTGCCAGAATATGGCGTCCAGAAGGAGTCTGACAAATACCGCATTTTCCGTAAGGACGGTTTCTACAAAGGCGCTCCGAAAAAAGCTGATGGAGCAATCACTGAAGAGGCGTCCCTGAGTTACGATGAGGGAACGTATAGCACTTACGAAAGAGCTATTAAAGACATCGTAACCGATAGAGCAGTACAGAATGCTGATGCTCCTGTTCGCCCCAAAGTGGATACAACGAACTTTTTAACCGAAAAAATCCTGCTTTCTGAAGAGATTGATATTTGGGCCTTGATCCTTGGAACTTCTGGCCTGGAAAATTCAGGATATTACAGCGATCTGACATCCACCACCGCTTGGATTGGTGGAACAAATCCTGATATCTTGAGTGACCTTTCGGATGCCATCGTGCTTATTTCTAAGGCGATTGGAAAGCGTCCGAACAAGATTGCTTTTACTACCGAAGTGTCAGAAGCAATCGTGCAGGATTCGGTCATTCGTGAAATTCTCAAGTACCATACAACCAACATGATCACTGGAAATGGACTCCCGGCCACTCTGCGAAACATGCAGGTGATTCTGGCTGACGGTCTGTGGAACAGCGCGGATGAGGGGCAGACTGCGGCTTACGAGTATATCGTTAAGTACCGAGTCGCCATTGCGTATGCCAGCCCTGGTGATAATTTGACTCTTGGCCGAACTTTTGTGAGTAGGGGTTTTAAGGTTGTTCGCTGGAGAGATGATGATCGTGAAGGCGAGTTCATCAAAGTGAACAAAGTCTATAGTCCCAAGATCACAAATGTGGATGCGGCTTATATGTATAAGAGAGTCCACACCGGAACGTCTGACGACGATTAATTCTAGACAGAGCCCCCGCCTGGGGTTTGGGCTTTTTATACTCCCAATTAAATCTGTATATAGAATGTAGGAGGATATCATGGGCGACACGAGATACTTGTGGGGAAGATCCAAGATGAATAAGATTTATGTCTTGGATTACATTGATTTTAAGCCTCAAGCAAGTGCTCCTACCGCTAGTTCTGGACGTATGTATATGGATGACAAGTATGTCATTCAGGTATGTGCTGATGGAACAACTTGGGCTTCTCTCTGGCACATGGTTAATACAGCGAATCCTCCGTGGATTAGGAGAGGAGCGTTGTATTTACATGCTGCGGATTCTAATGGTCTTAGCAAGCTCAAGATCTGCGAAGATGGAAGCACTTACAGAACAGTGACCACCGGATAATTCATATCTCAGAAGGAGAGTATCATGAAGGTCATAGTAATTAAACCTAACTTGAAATACAGAGTACCTGAATTGAATAAGGGAAGATCATTTATGCCAAAGGTTGGACAAATAATTGATCTTCCCATCCCAATAGTCAAAAAGGAACTCAAATCAAGAAATGTCAGAAGACCTCTGGAAGAAGAAATTACAGAAATTAAGGCTAAAAAAGAAAAGAAATTGAAAAGGACGATTGTAGCCGATGAGTGATAGGATCTATTGTGATCTCGATGATGTAAAAAGGCTCTTACGCTCTGTTGGTGTCAGAGAGTCCAAAGTAAGATTTTCTTCTGCCTATAAAGAATTAAAAGCTGATTCAGGAAACGCGGGGACCATTGTTCTTAGCGGTGTTACTTTTGAAAGTTGTTTTGCAGATCATGAGATGTACACTTTCACATTTACCGATTCTACTTCCTTTTCGGTTGTTGGAGATGTTGTTGGTTCTTTAGGGAGTGGAACAGTAAGAGCTAAGTTCACTTCTACTGATCGATTTTCTGTTCCTCTTGCCAACTGGTCCGGTTCGGCAAATGCTGGCGATAAATGGTATATAACAGCAAATTCTGACGTCAGCGACGATGATGGCGATGATTTCATAGACGATGTTTGTGGAAAAATCAATTCTAGTCTTGAAGCGAGATATGGATCATTAGCAAGCGTTCCTTTTATTGCTGATCTTTCTGTAACTATTCCAGATGCAATAAAGTATGCCTGTATTCGTCTTTCTGCTTATGAGATTTTTAATTCAGTATTTGCCGGAATAGGAGAAGGAGATTCTCCAGTGGCACATTGGAGAGACGATGCAGAAAAAGCTCTCAATGGATATCTAGATAGTCATGGCAAAGGGCCAATTTGGAGATCAAGAGAAATAATGATTACAAAAATTGGCATAACTGGAGTTGGAGAGGGAGTTGTGGATATCGATGAACTAACAGGCGATGAAGCCAAGGATTATAGTCGATAATGTTTACTTTTTCTGTCGAAATGGTTGGTCATAAGCAATTAATTCTAGCTTTGCGAGGGCTTTTAGAACCGAGGTTTCCGGAAAGCATGTGGGATATAACCCGAACAAGACTTGAAAAGTTTATGAGGGCTAGAGTAAGACATATTACTAACTACAGAACAAGACCTTCTACGTATAAATGGAGACAAAGCATGTCCAAACATGGACATTCCGTGGAAGCTCATATTGGAACTCTTTCTCCAGTCCTCCGAAGTGATCGCGTAGGGAGAAGAACAGGAACTTTCTTAAATGATGTAAGAGAGAGTCAGCCTCCAGGAGTTAGTTTAAAAATAGGTCTAAGTCCCAAAGATGGAGTTACAAATGGAGTTCTTGTGTATGAAATTGTTCCTTCAGCTTTTGCAAGAGTGAGGGGACAAGGTTATCCGATCCGATTTAATAAATATCTCATAGAAAGAAGTATTGTTCCTGAAGAAGGTATTTTGGGAATGGATTCTTCGGAAGAAGAAGCATTATTGGATACTCTTGAAAATTCTGTCGCTGATGTTCTTATGAGTAGGTGGTAAAGTAAATGGCAACTATTAATTTCAGGGGAGAAAATAATCATTTCACAAATGCAGTTCTTAATTGCATTGAAGTTCTGAAAAAGTTTCCTACTGAATCCGGAAGACAGATTAGACAATATTATGAAGAGGATCCCGCTGTTCCCATAACTCCTTCGTTTGTTGTTTTAGTAGCATCGTCAAAAGATGAAATGAGATCATCTCAGAATCTAACACAAATTCGATATACAATTCATATCGGATTGGAAGTTTGGTACTATCATGCTGATCTCACGGAAGAAACGAAGAGAAATGAAATTACTTATGTTCTTTGGGAAGTGAGTGAGCTTCTCAAGAAAAATATAACTCTGAATGGCTTTGTCCCCAAACTTGGTATTCAGATTACCGGAACGAGATTTGTTGCTCAAGCTAGAGGAAGTGCAGTTTTAGCTGGTGGGGTCATTAGTCTTCTGGCGAGAAAACTGCATACTACGACTGTAACTTCATGAATTTTATTTTTAGGGAAAAGGAGGTGGGAATCAGATGACACTATATACTGGACCTGCTGTAGGAGCAAAAGCACAGATTGGCTTTGCCGAAGAAGGCGCTTGGGGATGCCAGAATCAGACACCAACGACTTTTGTCGAAATGACAAATGAATCAATTGTATCTGATATTGGAAGTCTTGTTTCAGGCGCTTTACGTGCAGACAGGGCAGTCCACAAGAGAGTTGGAGGAGTAGAAGCTGCTGGTGGAGATGTGAATTTTGAAGTATCTCCTCGTGGATTTGAGACATGGTTCAAACATGCGCTTGGAGAAGTGGTAACTACGAGAGTAGATACAGCCTTTATTATTGAATGCACAAATCCAGATGAGACGAGTGCCGTTTTAACGATTACCCATACAGAGGGAGAAGCGACTGCATTAGTGGTTACAATGGCTGTTGGTGCAACGCTCACTTTGGATTTGACCAATGCAAGCTATGATACTCTGGGCGAAGTAATGGCCGCTATTAATGCTCATGCAAATTTGGCTGCCTGGAGTCCCTATCAAGCTACCCAAGGAGTATGGCAAACAACTCTCCATGCCAGTGACTACAACGCTGCTTCTGCAAATAGCAATGTGCTGGAAGCTACAGCTAACATTGAACTTTTAAGATCCCCCAATCGAAGATGGACTATCGGCTGTTCGTGGAATATTCATTCTCATCAAATTCAATGTGCAACTGATTTACCTAAAGGAATGAGTGTTGAGGTCGGAAGAGATGTGGCTGCATTCCTATATGCGGGAATGAAAGTCAATACTCTGGAACTCAATGCGACTCCTGGTGAGTTTTTCACTGGAACATTTGGTCTTATGGGCAAGGGTGGTACGACTGCGGATACTCCGGCTGCTGCTTCGGCTAATACTGGAAATGCAAAGAATGCTTTCAAGATCAGATATACTGGAACTGGAGCTACTGCCACTCTGCAAATTGATTCCAGCAATTATCTCATTGTGCTTGAAATCGACGGTACATCAGAAGATATCGTTCACAATATAAACATGCCTTATGTCGATCCTGAGACGGGAGTAGTCACCTGTGTCAATAGGATAGGAGGATTGGTTGGATACCTTAATAGCCAAACTTTCCTCGATGTTCAACTTGGTGACTATGTTGATCCCTATGCATTGAGCATTAATCTGAATCACTATTTAGCAACGGATATAACCTCAACTGACTATACATGGTTCAACTTTGAATTCACTGATACAAAGGCTCTTCCAGTTCTTTGGGGAGATTATACAGGTACGGATTCAGGGGATTCAACTATCTTTTATGTCAAGGTAGTCACTGGAGGTGCTCCGGGAACCGCCACGATTCAATTCAAGATTCATGGCGGAGCTTATGGAAATACGGTAACGACATCTGCCTCGGTTCCGAGTGAAATTCGATACGGTAGCAATGTTGATTCAGGGTATACAGTGTTCTTCCCTGATAATACAGAGCTTGTGGCCGGTGACGTTTGGACTTTTGAAACCATTAGACCTGCATCTGATGCTACGTATTCAGATGTTGATCCCTATTCGGGTTATGAAGGTGCGCTTACCATTGATGATGAAGTTACGGCTATCATGGGATGGACTTGTACCTTGAATAATAACCTGTTTGGAGATAAGTATCATTTGGGTGATAGAACAAGGGCCAAATTACCTGAGCAGAAAAGAAACGTTGAAGGAACAATTACTGCTGAATTTGACAATTTGGATCTGTATAGGAAGTTTCTTAACGGGACTCAGGGCGACTTGCAGATGATCTTCACCTCATCTACCTACATTTCAACCACTGCATTAGGAAACTCTGCTTCTCAGTACAGTCTGACGATAAGACAGCCAGAAATTGAGTTTGATGGAGAAACTCCTACTGCTTCTGACGAAGGGATCATAACGACTGATATGCCGTACATTGCATTGTGGGACGACACGAATGATATTCCGGAACTCCGGATAACCATCGTTTCCAATGTGGCATATATTTAAGATTTCCCGTGCATGACCTTACCGATGCTGCGGTGCCTGCAACTTGAGAGGAAGGAATTTAAAAACCTTCCTCTCCCTTCCTTTAAATTCAATCAAGGTAAGACTGTGGTAAGAGAGCTTTTCTATGTGTTCTGGGCACCATATATCTACGTTATTCACTTTTTCGGTGTTTTGAGGAAGTTTTGTTTTTGGCTATTTTTCATGAGAGGCTTTAACAGTGTCTTAATTTATAGGCTTTTAGTTTTTTTCCGGGCAAAACAGTATTCACTTCTTAAAGACTTAGTTACTTTTTATTTGAAGGAGGACGAAAGGATGGCTAAAATATTTGGTTTAAGGTCAGATCAAGTCCATGATTATACTCCTAAGGGACAAGAAGATGTTCCTAAGGAAGAACAACTTTCTTTTCAGGTAAGATTTCTCGATGTAAAACTCACCGCCGATATCACCGATCAAGTCTATACGGCAAAAGGATTCGGAAATAAACGGGAAGAACTTCTGAGAGCTGGAAGTCAAGAGCTGAAAATTCTCCGCAGAGGAATTGTTGGGTGGACAAATTTCACCTATGATGATGGAACGGCTATAGAATGGGAGGAAATTCCTAGGTCAAGCACCCAAAAGCAAACGGAAGTAATGGACAGAAATCTTAACAAGATTCCTCCGGAGATCAGAGGGGAAATTGCAGATTATGTCAGGGGAGTGAGTACAGCAGACCAGGACTGATTGAAGAGTTACGTCTCGCTGTGAGATGGGGCGTAGCTACGAGGTATCTCAAAGATCCTGCTACTTGGGATTGTGATTATTGTTCTGAGCATGAAGCCATTAGAGAAGCTCGGAATTGTGATTGGGAAAAACCTGGAGAATGTAAAGTCTGTGGCCTTATTCCTTTTAAGGATATTTCTAGGGATTCAAAAAATGGCCGTTTCTTATGTCCTTCTTGTGATCAACGGATAACTTTTGGTAAATCTGAATTTCTCCTTGGAAGAACGTACAGAGCTCCAGGTTGCCCCAAGTCACATATAACGCCTAGAGCAATTCTTTTGCTTCAACTTGTAGAGTGGTCAGATACTACAGGAAAATTGCCAACGGCTCAAACCCTATTTGATGAAAGTGCGCTTTTTTTTGAAATAAGAAGTTTTATAGTGTCCGAAAAAAATGTTGCTGAACTAGAAATGGAACCTAAAGAAAAAACTTCTATTAAAAGAAAAGGAAGTAAATAATGGCAGAAACTTCTAGGGAGCTTAAGCTTATTCTTCGATTGCTTCGGGATAAAAAAAGCAATACTGAAATTAAGAAGCTTGAAGAACAGATTACGGAGATACATAAAAAGTTAGCCAAAACTCCTTCTTTTGGATCTAAGTTAAGAGGAGATGTTGACAAAACCTCTACATCTATTAATAAGCTCAGGGGAGTTATAGATAAAACTGCCATTAGTCTTGGGGGATTAGGTCAAGCTGCTGGCAAAATAGACCTTCGCGGACTTGCTGAAAGAGCTGCCACTAGCCTTGGAAAGCTCATAGAACATACTCGTCGTGCTAAAGGCGAAATGGGAAGGTGGGCAAAGGAGGCTCCGGAGGAGATTTCAAAAATATCGGCCGCTCTAGATCCAGCCACCAATGCTATGCTTGAAATGGCGAATGTAGCAACCAGAGTAGAGCGTCATTCAACTTCTCTCGCCGGACATGTTAATAATCTCAGAACAGAATTTTACAGTTTAAGAGCTCCTGTTGCGGAAGCAAGCGGTCTTTTGGATATTTTTGGCAAGAATATCCTTGAGGCTGAATCTCCAATTCCTCTCTTTGTTAAAGAACTTACCAGATTAGAAATAAAGTTGCGAGATGTTCAAGCTCTAGGGCAACTTAAGAGAATCTTTTCTTTTGAACAAGATATTCAAACTATTAAAATTTTTCAACAAGAAGTTGAAAATCTGCGATTACGTTTAGCTCAACTTTCTCAGCAAGGGTTTTCTCCTAAGACTGTAGGAGTAACCCAAGACATGATTGTAGCCTTTAAAAAAGCTGAGTCTGAAGTTAGAAAACTCGCGACTGCCTTTGAAACTCTTCCTGATCAGATTCAGCAGTTAAAAAAGCTAGAATTAGGCATTAATCAAATTAAATCTTCAACAGAATTTGCTTCAGAGAAACTCAAGGCTCTAGCTGTTCGCTTTCAGGAAGCCGGAACAGTAGGAGTTCCAGAACTTGATAAACTTATTAACAAATATTTGCAACTCAGAACGGAGGTAACTTCTAGTTTAAAGAATATCGGAGTAGCTTATGCTGACCTAATCTATTATCCTAGCACCTTTGCCCAAGCTCACCAAAAAGCAACAGAACAGATTCAAGGCCAAACTTCTAAAACAGAAGCTACGATAAATCAGTTAAGGACAACGTATGACACTTCTATGAAGCAAATGATTCAGAATACTCTTGCTTTATCCCAGACATCAGTAGATACTTTCCATAAACAACAACAAGATTTAACTGCTCAAGTTGAACTTACTGGTAAACTTCGTGGAAGTCTAGAGAGTCTATTGGGACAATATAGACAACTCAGAGCAGGACTTCAGTTATTTGGCAAAGAATGGAAGACGACCGCTATGGCGGGAGAGCTGCAAGAAAGTGTTCTTAAGAAGATTATGGCTCTCCAAGGCCAACTTCCTGCTCAATATCAACGTTTATCATCTAGTATTCAAGCTTGGATTACTCAACAGTTCAGAGCAGTTTCTGATACTGAATTACTGGATAAAACTGTTAAGCAATTAGAAATTGATCTCTCAATGCTTGCACAGAGAGAACAAGTCTTAATTTCTGCAAATGAATATCTTGCAAATTCAGAAACCATTCTGTCTAAAAGAGTTGATCTTGCAAGAGAATCTACGAAGCGCTATGCAGACACCATTATTCTGCTTACTGAAATGCTCCAAAGAATGAAATCTGTTTCTGGAGCAAGTGAAGCAGAAATGCAAAGAATAAGAAAATCCTTAGAACAATTATCTTATCAGGCAACTGGAGCAGGGGCTAATCTCCAGAATCTAAGTAATAATTTAGATCAAGTTAGAAGAAGAGGAGCGGATACAGCTAGAGCTCTAGAGCGCGTGACTGCTCGTGGTTTTGCCAATATGATTGTGAGTCAAGCTGCATGGATGGCTGGATTTCAAGTCATTTTTGGAACTCTAGATAAATTTAAAAAGGCATTAGGCGCAACTGTTGAAACACAAGAAGCTGTTGTTCGCGCCATGAGAACCGCCAGGAGTGAAACAAAGTCTTACATTGATGTATATAGACTTTATGCTCAAGCTATAACGGAAGCTAGGGCTGAAACCGGAGCTGCAATAGCTGATCTTGGAGAAATCCTATATCAATTAGGTTCTGCTGGTCTTAGTGCAGAAGAATCTCTCGCCGCACTTACTTCAACTCTTGCTAATATCATAGGCACTGAAGCAGAAGTGAGAGATATTACAAAACTCGTTGCTGGTCTTTACAATAATTTTAAAGATCAAATTGTTAAAGTCGACGGAAGACTTAGAGCTCTTTCTGCCACAACAAGACTTTATGCAGACACACTTATAGAAACTGCTAGTCTACAAGATAAATTTAGATATATTAATGATCTCTTGGTTGCAGGGTTTAGGGACAACCAAGTAGAAATGATGGAATTGAGGGATGGCCTCAAATTCATGGCTCAGTCTGCTCGGGCTGCCAATCTTGCTCTTGACGAACAAGTTGGAATTCTAGCGTACCTGAATAACCACTTAATCAAAGCAGGTATGGCTGGACGAGCAATGCGTGTAATTCTCAGTAAATTGTCTACAGATGCTACTGGTTTTGCAGAAGCATTTAATATCAATATTGATTTATCTAAACCTCTTAATTTCTTTGAAATAATGGGGAAATTGAATGAACGCTATAAAGGTCAGACTCTTGCCATAGAAGAACTTGGTAAGGTTTTCAAGAAGTTAGGACTAAGAGGTGCTGAAGCTTTTAACCTCTTAATGAAGAATATAGATGAAGTTGAATCTACTATAGGTCAACTTCGTGATTCCGCAGATGGGGCAGCGGAAGAAATGCAAAAAATTAGATTGTCAGATTTAGCTTCTCAGGCGGCTATTGCTGCTGCCGAAGTTGAAACCCTTCTTAAGACCGCTCTTAATCCTTTAGCGCAAACTCTCGGAATTGTTGTTGGATTAGTAAACACTTTGTATAAAGCGTTAGCCTTTATTGATAAAAGTCTTGGAGGAGTTATTGGTTCAATTATAACTATGATTGGTCGGCTAGTGGCAGTCGGTCTTTTATTTGCTGTCTTCACGAATTTTGGAAGAATACTTAATTGGATTGTTGCTGTGTTTATTAATATTGGAGCGGCAATGGGACAATTTGGAGCTCTAGCAACCACAGCGACATCTGCGACGGCGAGACTAACTAGTTCTCTTTGGACGCTAAAGGGAGCGACCATTATGTATTCCCGGAGTGTCACCAGTGCTGCTCAGGGAATGGCAGTAGCAGGGACAGCGGCAGCTCCTATGCTTATTCAACTTAAAGGAATTAGTAAATGGGTCAATGTGGCAAAAGTGGCTTTCATGGGATTAAGTATGATCTTAAGAGGAGGATTAGTTTTTTTAGGAATTGAAGTCCTTATAAAATCAATTCAATATTTTGCTACTGCAACTGAAAGAGCGAAGAAAGCTGCTGAAGAACAAAAGAAAATTTATCAAGAACAGAGTGCTTATGTCAACAAACTTGAAACTCTCGTAGCTTGCCTTGGTACTTATAACAAAATTACTGAAGAAAATAGAGCTATCCTTTATGAACTTGCTTTGCAAACTGGAATTACAATAAAAGCTGATGAGAGTCATATTGTAGTAATTGAGAAGGTGGTGAATGCTACAAAAATTCTCATAAAAGCAAGACAGGCATTAGCAGATGAAATGGCAAGAGTTATGTTTGAGAAGGAAGGAGCAGTTATAGATAAACTTACTGACCAAGTAGAAAAATACGGAAGAACAGGAGTCAGTGTATGGGGGAAACTAGCTTTTCAGATTAGAGAAACTTATTGGCCTCTTGCAAAATTGTATGATTGGATTTTTAAATTAAGCAATAGTAAGAAAAAAGTGGTTGAACTTGCGAGCAGTCTTGCCGATGTTGAAAAAGCCGTCAGAGGTCATAACATTCAAGAAGAAAGACAGAAAAAACTTGGCATGGAAGATGCTTGGAAAAAACGAAAGGAAGCACTTGATAAACAGAGAGAAAGTATTCTTTTAGCCAGTAAAGCTCATTTAGAATACATTAGGACGCATCGGGATGGAAAACCAGTTCTTGGAGAAACTGCTGAAGCGATTAAAAGACTTGATAAAGATCTTCGTGTTGTAACTTCGTCTACAGTAGATACAATTAAAGAATTTAAGAAATTGAATCAGGAAATTCTTAATTTCAGAGAAGCAGTTAGAATGTATGAAGGATATGAAAAATCATTATCCTTTGTTATTGATTCCAGTGCTCTTGTTAATTTTGCCGAAACTTTAGAAGAATTTAGAAGAAAAGCTTCTTTGGAATCTATGATAGATCAAACAAAAATGTTGATTACTGAATTTCAGGCTTTGAATGAGGAAGGATTAAATCTTGAGGCATTTCAAAAAGTAGTTGCGGATGCAAATAAGCAATTTGGAACTTTACAAAAAGAAATAGATGGTGTGGTTAAGAAGGTTATCTCTCTGCGAGATGAGAATATTAAACTTGGAGAGTCTGTATTTACAATTAGAACTGAAGCTTTGCAAAGACAATTTGATCTACTTGCATCCAAAATTGAATCTAATGTAGACGAATTTGAAAAACTAATGTCTGCTACAGATAAATACGATACTTCAGTCAGAGGGGTAAGGGATACAATAAGCCAGACTAAAATGAAAGTTTCTGAATTAAGTGTTGAAGTGAATCGAGTTTCAAGAGGTACCGAAGAATGGAAAAAAGCAAGTTCAGATTTACGTGCTGAAGAAGAAATTTTATTGGTCTATACCGAAAGATTGAACAGAGCAGAAGCTCAGAGAACCGCACAGGTTGGAAGTGGAATAAGAAATCTTGAAACAATGAGAAGCAGAACAGAAGAATTAGTTAGAGAAATAGAAGAATTGACTATTACAAAAATAAGGGCAGATGCTGAATTAAATAGAACCAATCGTGGAACAGAGGAATGGAGATCAGCATTAGCAAATGTTCGTCAAATTCAAGAAAGTATTTACATAAAGCAGGAACAATTAACTGAACATCAGAAAGAAGAAGTTCAAAATCAAGAAAGAGTAGCAGCTTTTGTAAGAGAAATGACGACTCTCTATGGAAACCAAATAGATTCACTCAAGGGACGAGATAGATTACTTAATCAAGCTGTAGCGTGGAATGAAGGTCTAGTGAGAAGCTTACGCGCTTCTGCTGGATACAATGCAGAGTCTCAAGAATCAATAAGAAAAGAAAGTGAATTGATGGAGAAAACAAAGGCCAAGCTTACGGAAAAAATAGGCATATTAGATCAAATTAAAAAATCTCAGCAAAGCCTAATAGACTTGGAAGAAAAAACTGGAAAGATTACAGAGCTAGAAGCTTCTAGAAGAAGAGCATTGGCAGAAGTAGAATATGGCAGAGAAGCAGGAAAAATTAAGAACATCTTGGATGCAGTAGGGGAGAAACAAATTGAAATTGCTCAACAGATACAAAGAGCCAATGAGGAAATGATCTCTAACCTTGTTCAAAGTTTAGATCAATTAAAGGCTTCTATGCAAAGCATTATTGATTTCTTTAGCAGAACTGAATTGAAAGTAACCCTCAGCACCACTCAAATGGAATATTTCAAAAATTGGTATGAACAATTTTTCGGAAGAGACAGGATTCATCTTTTTAGATTTAAATATGTAGCTGTGAATGCTCCTCCTAAAGAAGAAGCAATGTATCGAGGAGGTGCGCTTGGGAGAGCTTCAGGAGGATTAATTCCTGCAAGAGTAACTGCTGGAGAAGGTTATGTTCCTCCGAGTAAAGCTATGGGAAATCTGAACCTCTTAAATTCTCTTAATGGAGGTAGGTCTGTTCCAGGATTACCTTTTGGTGTTGCTAAATTCGCTGGACGGGGCGGAGTAGATGCGATCCATACCTTATTGCCAAAGGGTTCTTATATAATTTCTAAAAAAGGAATGCAAGCATTTGAACAATCAATGCCTTTTGCTGAAGGCGGAGAAGTTAACGAAGACTTTATTAAAGAAGAGTCTTCTGAAAGAGAAGAAAAGATTGGCAGTTTTACAATAATTGTTCAAAAAGATGGGGTCACTAAGGAATTTCCGGTGCAGGGCAGAATTTCTGTCCTTAGAAAATTACAAGATGAACTTGAAGAAGAACGAATGACAAAGTTGCATTAATCATGTACTTTACCTTTTCAGAAGAATCAGTCTATGGTTTAGATTCAACTTCTCAAGATTATGTAGCTGATCTTGTGTCGGATGAAGTAATAGATAATATTAATTATGAGAAGAATAAAGAATTTACTTCCGGTACAAATGAATCCAGAACAAAACGAATTAAATCAATTGATGGAAGAGTTGGTTTGGAACTTACTTACGGAAATCTTGGGTGGAACATTCTATTTAAGACCTTAATGGGCCAAAAAATAAATCTTCCTGATCTCTCTCTTGCTCAGAGTAGTGAAAAATGGAATATCATTACTGGAATGTTAGCTGCTGACCTTAGTGTGTCTGGTACTTCTTTCATTATTACTGAATATAAGTCAGGAGAATTTGACAATGTAGTAGGCGTGATTATTAATAGCGAATATATTGTGATAAATGCCATTGCCGGTGGGGTAGTAACAAGCTCCACAAGGGGTCAGATCGATACCACAGCCGTTCCTCACAACCAAAATGCCCTTGTGTATGGGGTAGTAAATTCTGGAGGCCAAAGCATAGATATAATTTCGAGATATCGTAACGGATTTTGTTACCAATTACCAACAAGTCTGACCTGCATGATTTATAGAGCTGGAGATTATTTTACCTTTACGGGGGTACAGTTCTCTGACTTTGTGCTAAATCTCCGACCGACAGAAGGAATCACTGCTAGTTTTAATATAAATGGAAGAGATTCTAAAGTTGTTAATGTTAATGATCCATCGACTGCGACAGATGAGAACGTACTCACGGATACAGACCATGTTAATTGCTACAGCATGAATGTCGGAATAGATATTGCCAAGTTCTATTTTGAAATTAGCAATACTCTTCAGCCAGGAAAAGGTAAATTTTTGGACAGCACTTTAGGAAAAATGTTTTTGAAGAGTTTTTCTACCTATGGTCAATTTTCGGCGGTATCCTCTGACATTTCTTATTATCAAGATTATATTGATGATGTCGGTAAGAATCTTAGTATAACGATATGTAATGACCGAAAATTTACAAAAGCCTATGTTTTATCTTTTAATGATCTTAAATGGGGAACAATGCAGCACATTCTTAGAACAACAAGATTGATTCATGATTCAATTCCTTTCTATTGTTATGGAAGTAATAGCTTTAATATTTTGATTCAGAATTAGGAGGTTTTGAATTGACTTATCAATACGCACAAAATATTGAAATTGCAGGACTCACTCTTGCTGTTAACCCTGATCAATACGAGCAGAGATTTAAGAAGTATGGAGAATTCAGGAGAACAGTTGGTGGAGGGATTGTGGATGTAGATGTTAATGGAAGTAAGTTAATTATAGAACTAAAAGGACTGACTCAAACACAAGTTGAAGACATTAAAAAACGCTGTGCTCTCAAGAAAGAAGTTTCCTTTGTTGACTTTGTTCCTATAGCCGAAAAGGACAGACAATCAAGAACAGTGTATGAATCTCTTTCTTCGGAAACAATTGATTCGGAAACGATTTACTTATATATTCCAACTTATACTATTGTCATTTTTGACTTCATCCCAACTTATGCCGACAATATTCTCAGCTACGCTATTGTAGGAGAAGAGGTATAGTGTGAATTGTCCAAAATGCAAGAGACCTATGGATAAAACACCTGCAATCTGAGGAGATAAGAGAATAGGGTACAGGATTGTATTCAGATGCAGAAAGTGTGGAAAAAGAATTAAGACGAAATAGAAAAGGAATAAAATGTTATTAACCTGTTCGACTTGTGAAAAGACAAATGAGAAGAAAAAGTTAAAGTTTTACAAGATAGGTTTAAGATTAGTATGTGAGAACTGTTATCCTAATGAGGGAAGGCTTGCTAAAGAATTAAGCATAGAGATTATACAATTTGATGATCCGGTATGGGCACAAATATCTAGAAAAGGAGACTAAAAATGGAGAACACAGACATTGTCTTGATGAAGTCAGTTACAGTGAATGATAATGCTGCGAATGGAGGTAGGATGTCAAATAATCAAGTAACCTCCAATGTGCTAAATAATATGTTTCCAAACGTTACTCAGTCCGAAAGAACGAATGGCACAACGAGATATCGCAAATTCTTCTTCAGAAATAAGAATTCATCTTTAGAAACCGCCACGAATTCTAGAATTTGGGTATCGCAGCGATCAACTGGCGAAGACTATTTTCGAATCAAAGCCGGAACAAATACCGATGTTCAGAGCGACGCTACAGGTTATTCAAGTTGGCTCGGGACAGGTTATCTGAAATCTGTTTTGGCCGCTGATGCTACCACCATTGAAGCTATCTTTGATGCCAACAATGGAGTTTATAATGGCAGTCTCTTGAGAGTTACAGATAGTAGTGGTGGAGAAGAATTTCTTACTGTTAAATCTTCTGGAGGGGTTAGTTGGATAGGAAATACAGCGACAATCATCGTTACTACTTCGGCCAGAGCAACTTATCCGGCAAGTCAGAATTGTCTTGTTTCGGCAGTTATTGATTTGGGAAATTTGGTTGCTTCTTCTGATAGTTGGGATGAGACTTCTGTTTCTGGTACGTATGATGAATCGACTTATCCTGTCGTGGTTAATAATGTAGGAACAGTAGAAGACAGTTGGACTATAACCTTTACTAGCGCATCAGCATTCCTTTGTTCTGGATCGAGTATCGGTTCGGTTGGCGTTGGGAGCATAAGCGCAGACTTCAATCCAGTTAATCCGAATGTCGGAACTGGAGATTATTACTTTCAAGTTCGTCTTGCTGGATGGGGAGGAACCTGGGCCATTGGAGATACTGTAACTTTTGATACTCATCATGGTGCTGCTGGAGCATGGGTGAAAGAAGTAGTTCCTGCCGGAATTGCTTCAAAGACTAATAATCAACTTAAGATTAAGCTTTATACTGAAGGAGCATAAGAGGAGGGTAGACAATGAGCGCTCCGAACATAACAATTCTCTGGAATTCGAGTAGTAATGACACTCCTAATACAGGAGGTGCTTCAGGAGATGCTAACTGGAAAGTTCTTGATACTGTTAACGACAAAATTGCTTTTCTTGGATCAGCAACAGTAGATCAGGATGCTAACACTTCCAAGGATGTTTTTATTATCCCCGAAACAGGTAATCAAGAAGTTCCAAAGCAATTTGTTAATGATTATTCTGAAGCTAAATGGGATAGAGTCTGGCTTGCTGGGTCAGATGCTGATCAGGGAGGAGGAGGAAATAATCGTTATGCGTATGGAGTCTATATAGATGGAACTACTGCATCAGCTCCTGTTCTTCAAGCATGGGATTCAACTACTCATTCCACTTATAATCTAGCGGTTTTGGGATCGGGTACTCCGTCTGACTCAATGCTGCGAGCAATAAAGACAACTCATGGAGCACCTGGAGCTAGTTGGTCCGGAACACCCATAGCAGGAAGTGGAGGATCAAATAGTGTAGCTTTAGATTCTACTGCGATAATTGCTGCTAAAATGCTTTATTGGAATATGAGAATGCTTGTTCCTAGTTCTGCTAATCCTTTTACGGCTGAGCCTGTTCTCTCAATATATTTAACCTATGCATAGTTCAAATGGAGAAAGTTATGTATAATCAAATTTACAAAGTAATTTTTGAGGATGATACAGAATTCATCGGAGGAAGCTTAGATGCCCCCAAATGGAGTAAATGTCCTGATAATACCATCAAGGCATTAGAGATTAATCTTCCCTATGGAGATAAAATTGTCCTTTCGGAATACGAACAGTTTAACTTTTTCATAGGAGCAATTAAATCTCTTAATGCTGGAAGATTGGTAATTAGTCATCTATTTGCTCTAGGGTGCAAGAATGACTTAGTCACTTCCTATCGAATCACACTTACTTCCAGAAATGCTTCTAATAAATATCAAGTTGGAGATATGACAGTAAGGCAATTTGCTTTTGGAAAAGAGGGTATAGGTAAGACATCCACGACTGGTTGGAGAAAAGGAACAAAGGTTGATTAATGGCAAAGTTTACTCCAGATCATGGATTATATCTAGAGCCAGATACTAGTCCGTATACGAGTAAAGCACTGAGTGTCGATGACGATCTCATTGATGAAAATTTATATACAGCAGCTACTTCAAATTTCTGTGAAACAAGTTTTAGTTATGGTCTAGACTTAGGAAGCGCTCAGACCGTTGGGACTATTCGGGTTTGTTGGCAGACTTATGGGGATGTAACTCCTGTGAGCTGGTCCAGTAGCGGGACAGATAGTGTCAAAGTTTTTAAGTCATCTGATAATACTACTTGGGTAGCGGTAGAACAATTTGATGGTCCCGCTTTTATTCATACAGGATATAAAGAACTTGCTTTTGATTGTGTTCTAACTACTCCTGCCTCTGCTAGATATTGGAAAGTAGTTGCTTTAGAAATATTGAGAATTGAACCTGGGACAGGAGTTCTGTATGCTGGTGAAGTAGAAGCTTATCCTGAAGAAGCCAGTTCTTCTTCCTCAAGTTCATCTAGAAGTTCTTCTAGTTCGTCATCTAGAAGTTCTTCCAGTTCATCTTCGTCATCCAGGAGTTCTTCCAGTTCATCTAGAAGCTCATCTTCTTCTAGTTCATCTAGGAGCAGTTCCTCCTCTTCAAGTTCTTCAAGAAGTTCTTCATCTTCATCTTCTAGAAGTTCTTCGAGTTCATCTTCCAGAAGTAGCTCTTCTTCATCAAGTTCATCTAGAAGTTCTTCAAGTTCATCTTCTTCAAGTTCATCTAGAAGTAGTTCAAGTTCTTCATCTAGAAGTTCTTCAAGTTCATCTTCGTCAAGAAGTAGTTCCAGTTCTTCTAGCCATTCATCTAAAAGCAGTTCAAGCAGTTCAAGTTCATCTTCTTCAAGTTCTTCTAGAAGTAGTTCAAGTTCTTCTAGCCGTTCATCTAAAAGCAGTTCAAGCAGTTCAAGCAGTTCAAGCAGTTCTTCATCCAGAAGTAGTTCTAGCTCATCTAGTTCATCTTCATTATCTAAGAGTTCTTCTAGCTCATCTTCTAGTTCTAAAAGTTCAAGTAGCTCAAGTTCATCTTCTTCAAGTTCTTCTAGAAGCTCTTCTAGTTCTTCTTCTAGCAGTTCTTCTAGTTCATCATCATCTCAATCTAGTTCATCTTCATCCAGTAGTGCTCCTGCTCACAGGGCAGATTTCTATCTAGATACAAAAGTTTATAAAGTTCACAGAGCGGATATTCGTTTTGATTCTGCAATAAAACTTGGAACGAGACATTTACTTAAACTTGATTGTGAAATAGCTGCTACGAGTAGAGTATGGGGATATGTAAGAGATTGGAGGGGGCACATTGTTAGAAAAGAATGTAAGATAATTATTTCTTCTTCTGATGGAGCAACTATTTATGGAGCTACGATATCATCTTGGACAACTGGATATTATAATGCTCAAGTTAATTTACCAAAGGGATCACAAGTTCTGGTAACTGTTTTCTATACTGGAACTTTTAGGAATCAAACAAACATGGCAGGATCTGATATTGTTACTACAGCAAGTTCTTCATCAAGTAGTAGTTCACTTTCAGCGAGCTAAGTATGGCTATCATTAAACAACAAAATAATTGGAACGATTATATAGATTATGGTAAACAATCTGGGGAATATCTTTGCCAGTCTCTATTCTTTGATCGATCCTTTATTTTAGATTCAATTACTTTGAGATTTGATTCTACAAATGTAGATGTAGTGAATGATATTAAGTTCAGGGCAGAAGTTAGACCATCTTCTGGTTCAGCAAATCAATTGGATCTAACAGATACTATAGCCGATTATTCAAGTTGGTATAATGATGAAAATATTCCTCCTACGGAATTTACATTTCCTCTTAATGGATTGTCTTTTCCGGCCGGTTATTATTACTTTGCTTTGGTTAGCAATCTCAGAGTTCCCAAAATAATGCGTGTTGCTTTTCAAAAAGGTGGATCTTTTTTTGGTAAATTCATTCATATAAAGAATAGTACGGGAATTTATAGGTCCGATTATGGACTGATGATTAAAATTAATGGAACTTGGAATGAAATTCCTCCTAAGCTACAGACTTTGGATATCAACACTTATGTCATTACGACAATTCAGGATGAATCTTAGTCATGGCAATTGCAGAAACAGTTATAGAAACTTGGAACTATTGGAATTATTATAAAAGGGTTCTAAGAAATATTTCAACTGGAGGAGAATATACCCTAGACACAGGGCCTTACTCTCCATCTATTACTGGACTTTTAAGAGTAGGAGTTAGAATAGCAGAATCTAGTTCAACAGAAGAGGTGAGAGAATATTATGTTCTAGTTCTTCGGCCAGATAAAAAACGCCTTGCTAATCAAGATTTTCCTATAGATGTCAAATTAGAATTAGATATTTCCACTTGTGTTTTATCAGAAGGACAATCAATTGTAACTCTAAGAGTAAAACCTTGGGCTAATCCTAATGGATTACGTTGGATAACATCCAGTTTGATTAGCTATGAACAAATTATTGAACATTATATTCCTTTTGATATTTCTGCTGTTGATTATGCTATTGCTACTTATGAAGAAACTAAAACTGTGAGTCCAACTACGGGTTCCGTCGAGTTCATTAGTCTTGAACAGAGCTTCTGGAAATTCATGAGAGATAAAACAATTGGATTCGCAATTTCTGGGACGGAAGGGTACTGTGAAATCTTTGGTCCAACTTATGTTGCTACTTCTGTGAGACCAAAATTTACAATCGATCAGAGTCAGGCTGCCAGAGTGCAAGGGTATGCAAAACTCACGACAGAAATTAAAGCTCAGTCGAGAGTGAAAGGGGTATGTAAAGATAGAGAGGGAGATCTTATTACTGGAGTACAATGTAGAATTATTGTTTTTAATCCTGACGATTATAGAATAGTGGGAACAGGAGTATCAACTGCTGCTGATGGCTCTTTTTTAATTGATGTAGATTTCAGAGTGGGATCATCGGTAGTGGTAAGTTTTGTAGAAACTGGACAAAGTATTTACGGAAGCGAAATAATGACTACAGTTTCTCGGAGTACAGTGTAATGACTGACATTATTATTAAAGTTTCATATCCCTTTAGAGATGAAAGACTTTTCCCTACAGGATGGAGAAGTTTTAATCAAGATTTATGGAGTATTAATTCCATAGAAGCCGAAAATGAAATAATTGGATTAAATAAGATTAATGATGAAATAGATACAGAAATTATTGCCATAAATGATCTTACCACTATGGTTTTTGCTGATATTCTTGGCCTGAATGAATTAGAAATTACCTTAGAAATGATTAGTGTGAATCATATTCTGGATGCCATAACCCATGAATATATAGGATCAAATGTTCTCGCAGTTGCATATACTCCAGAAATAATAGCCATTAATGATATTTTAACTTATCATCTCAGAGAAAATGAAATAATTGGCATCAATAGAATTGGACAAAGTACCTATACAACCTATTCTTATACTGTCACAATTCTTCTTGATAATGTGAATATTACGGATTACATTCTCAGTTGGGAAATTAATATTTCTGAGGATTCCTATGTGAATTCTGCAAGGCTTATGTTTACTGACAAAAGTTTCTTTACCCAATGTGATCCGACAATATTGATCGGAGAAAAAAGAATTAAGATTACAATAGATGGGATTAGCTATGAATTTTTGTTAGAGAAAAGAAATCTGAATCGCAGTCCAACAGAAGGAGATTTTGATATATGGGGGCGTTCTCATCTCTGTACTCTGGACATGCCTTACAGTACTCCATTGATAGATAAGGATATTGTTCAGGATCCGGATACGCTTGAATGGTCTTGTCCGGACGATGATACCTATATTCCTCATATCTGGCAAACAGGAGACCATACTGCCAGTGAAATAATTGAAAATATTATTGGAGCTGATCACACATTGTCAATGGAGATTGATGATTTTGTAATAAAGCAAGGAACTGTTTCAGTGACTGGAGAGGCCCCTATAGAATTTGTAAATAAAATTGCCAAAATCGTTGGCGCTCATGTAAGGACAGATTTAGATGATCAATTAATTGTTAGGTATTGGAAATTCAATGAGACAGGAACTACAGTTGCCACCTTTACCGATCTAGAATCTATTTTTATGTTGAATGAAAGTCTAGAATTTCCGGAAGGATATAATAGAGTTTTGGTAAGAGGCTATGAAGATGTGCTTGAAGATTCTTCTGTTCAATTTTCAATTGTCCTCGATGCTGAATTGAATAATAGCCGAAATCAATTTTCTTTTGGAACAGATTGCTGGTTTAGAATTTATAAGTCTCCATTGAATGTAGACTATACAATTTCCTCTACTCTAGGAGATGTTGCTCTGAATAGCTCAAATGTTTCTGAAGATATTTCACAAGAAGTTTCTGGCTTTGGTGGGAAAACTCTACAGGCAGATAAACCTATTGTCACAATAACAAAGATAGAACTTTATGATTGTTCCATTGTGGGTTCAGATCAATATAGTTTTTCCCGAGGATATAAGACTGTAACTGCTGAATCTGTAGTCATAGAAGATACTCCTGTGCTAATAAGTTATACTTCTCAATATGATCTATATAAACTTACAGTTTCGAAACCTTGTGATCCGTTAATTACTGATGAAATAATTTCAAGAATCAATCTTATTGAAACATAGGAAGCAGAATGGCATTAATCGCTAAAGCCAGTTTGGATGTTGTTTTTGTTGTCTCGTATGTGGATACAAGTCTTATTGAGGCATCTCTTGTTCCAGATGATAATGGTGGAGCTAGTTGCTATTTACCTAATGAGAATTATTATATTCGTTTATATAAGTCCAATAGCAACCTTGCCGTCTCTGCGAAAGCTAATTTCGGCAGTATAACGAAACATGCATCGGATGTTATCGAAAATGTTACAGAAGAGATTGTATTTTCTGGAACAGACACTGTTTCTTTACTCAAGATTCTTAGAGGAAGTTTTACTCTTACTTATAATGGTCTTGTTTACACTTTGGATCATACTGAACATACTCCATCAATTGCTTCTGAAATAGGTTCTAAAGCTTTAGCTTCTGATGTCTCTATCTTTGGAGCATTTAGTGTAAGCTATGTTTCCTTATATGATCTATATTTATTTAGACCTAGTCGATTTGGAAAACTCCTATTATCTTTTGTGGGTACTTAATTATGATAGAGATCATTTGCAGACGAGGAGCTGGCGATAAAGAAATGGATTCAGTAGATGATCCTTTAATAAACACGAACGCTATGGCGGTTAAAAGAGGAACCTATGAAATAGATCGCCAGTGGTTTTTAATTCATGATCAAACAATAGAAGTTCCACATAAAAAAAGAGATGCTGGAACTGCTTTGATGGATAATGATATAGTTGAACTCGAAGATCTCCTCATTGGACTTACTGGAAAAAGAAAAATAAAATCTTTGGTTATCAGTGGATCTCCTTCGCGCGTTATAGCGACAATTACAGTGGCTAAATATAGAGAATTTGTATAAACTAAAATTAGGGAGTTTATTGTTATGTCATCTTGGCCGATTATTGATAATTTAGCAGGGATTATTCTAAAGAATGTTGAAGGATGCGTAGTAGAAATCGGAATGGGCTCTTCTACGTATGCTCTCGCCACTCCTGCAATAAAGTTTAAAAGGAAATTATATACTTGTGATATTAAATTGAGAGCAGCTTCTCTTTTTGAGGATCATATTCAATTTGAAGGAAAGTCTGAAGATTTCATAAAGTTTTTTGATGATACTCCAGCTATAGTTTTTCTAGATGGATGTCATGATTTTGATGTAGTTTTTATGGAATATCTTTTTTTTAGGGAAAAATTGCTTCCCGGAGGAGTTATCTTCTTTCATGATACTTTGCCTCCTACAGAAAAACACCTGAGCCGAGGAGCCTGTTCTAATTCCTATTTGGTCAGACAAGAACTAGAACAAATAGAACCAAATTGTTTCACCTGGCCCTATTCCGATGGAAAATGTGGATTAACAATGATTTTGAAAAGAGAAGATTCTCCTCCTTATTACCGAGCATAAAATGAAATCAAAAAGTATCCAAGTTGGATTTGTCCAAAATGTTCCTTCTTATGCTGATGCTAAAGTGACAAAAGTATATGAAGATTCTTATGATATCCGATTATCTAACGGAAAGATCTATAAACATATTCCAAATGCTTCTAGCACTACTTTTGTCACTGGAGATTATGTAGCGGTTATTTTTTCAGATATAGAGAGAAAAGATTGTAGGATAGTTGGAAGAGGTAAAAAGATTACTACTTTAAGTTCAGTCACAATTGTGGATGTATAAAAATGGCTATTTCATCCAGTATCATAACGATTTCTCAAGTTTGCGAAGCTGAAAGTTGTCTTCTGCAATGGTCGGTAGTACATGAAGACAATAATAGTCCAGATTGTTTTCTTGCAGATACAGCTTATTATATAAGATTATATAGGACTCCTTTGACTTTACTTCCGGCTGACATAACGGTCTTTAATACAAGCGGGAGTGTAACCTATGTATCTACTGAAGAAGAATCTGTAATTGAAGAATTTGTTACTTTTCAAGGAGATCAAGTAGCACGTCTTGATAAGCCATTCTATCAAACTTTTACTTTTACTACTCTGGGAATTTACAATGCAAGCGGTCAGCCTTCCGAAGCTATCACTTTCGGTGTAACCGAAGGCAGTAATGAAATCAGAGCTTCTGCTCCTTGCTTTGGAACTATTCTTGTAAACTATATTACTCAATATCTTAGATATAGATTTGTTGGAACATTCTATGAATCTACTCCTATAGTTGTGGTAAGTCGTCAAATCGTGATTGGAGCTCTGGCAATTTGTAATAATGAAACTATCCGCGATGCTGCAATTGTAGAAATAATGAAACGCTGTGCGGCTGACGATTCAGGATGCTTGGAATTAACTGATCCAGAAGTGGATACAAGTAGTGATGAAGGAGCGGCTTATGACAAACAAGGAAAAAAATTAATTAAAGTCTATGTTGAAGATCCTTCTTATATTGCGGCATATTGTACTAGAGGATCTATAACATGGCTTGGAACAGATGAAGATACAATAGAAGAAGAAATTGCTGGCATGGGTGGCAATTTTAGTGCTTCTTTTCATGTCTATAATTTGATATCTCAAGAGGTGAGTGGAGGAAATGTAAACACTCTTGAAGTTATAAATGGAAATCTTTCAATGATTAGAACTCCGGAAGATGCTGTTATAAATGGAATTCCCATTGGATATGGAACAGTAAGAATAAAATATCTTACTCGCTATCAAAAATATCTAATTGCTGCCGCAGTTACAGGAATGGGAGTATTCATTGTTCATGACCTAGTCGGAATAAATTGTGACTATGCAAGCACAACTTATCAACTTGGAGTAGAGACTGTAACAAATAGATATGATATTACTCTTGTCTTTAAAGATTTTGTAACTGGAGAACCTGTTCCATTGGCCGATGTATGGGTTGATGATGTTCCTGTTGGTCAGACAGATGGCAATGGAGAAGTTTTTATCAGACAAGTCCTTGTTGATGTAGATCATACAGTGAGAGCGAAGAAAGAAGGCTATATTGATACTTATTCAGATAGTCTTGCAAACGATGTTTTTAGAATTACAAGTCCTTCTTAACGCACATGAGATCAAAAGATGCCAACATATATCAGAGAAGAACATTTGAGATTTTTCGAGAGTCAGTACGCTTACCTGTACCATCCTTTCCATTCTAATCTTTACTATCAATATATGGGTCCGATAATTGATGACAAGGGCTTTCATGTCAGCACGAATGTAAGGCTATATGGAGTTCGAAATTCTGATCGGATAACCGCAAATCATATAATCACTGGAACATTTAGGATCTCTTATTTTGCCTTTAGGGTAGGAGAAGAATATACTGCTTTTGGGCAAAGTTTAACTATGAATATGCTTTCTAATGGATTTCATGGAGATGGATATGCTATTTTTCACATGCTAAAAAAAGGGGTCAGAGGAATTAAGCCGACGGATGTAAGTATGGCTTTTGAAGAACTCTTCTTAGGAAGTAGACTTTGGGCATTAATGGTGATTGTAAGAATAGAAGAAGATCCAAGACTTAAAGCTATATCCATATCTAATTCGCTTACGGGATTACAAATCACATACATAAAACATGCTCCGACCACTATGAGAAGTGGACCATATACATACGTTTACCGTCCCGGAGAAAGAAGACCTGCATTTGATGATGCTTGCGATGTAGTTGTCAAAGACGTTTTCCCTAAGAACGAATTTGGAACATCCGGTGGAGATATTGGCATGTTAAGAGGAGGATGGGAAGCTGATAATCTTGGTTCTTACTATAATAGTGATACTCAATCAGTTCCAGTATCACTGTTTAAGACTGGAACGGCAAGAGAGTACAATCAATTTGGATTTGGATTACCTTCTTTTAATCCCTTATGCGATCAGGATATATACATAATCGATTTTAATCCAATGCCTTCTACTGTCTATAGTGTGAGAGGGTATTACAATGATGCTAGACTATTACCTCCCGAATATCAAGTAAGACTCAGAAATAATCCAAAGGATCGACCAGAAAATTATCCAATTTTGATTGCTTATCAACAATTTGAAGTCGCTTATATGAAAGGTGGAAAGATAATTTCTCAAGAATATGTAGGGAATCATTATTATCATTATGGAATTCTTACAGAAAATGAAGAACAGATCACTGCAATAGGGCAATATTCTGTCTATCGCATTGGGCAATGGGTTATTATTAACAAAGCGGAAAACGGAAATTGGTATATTAGCCCAACGTCTTATTTGTATTACCAAAACCAACTCGGGGATGGAAAGCCCCAGATAGGATAAGAAGGATGAGTCATTTTCAATATAGAGATATAGATCTAAATGCCGGAAATATAGTTCAAGGCAGAATTTCTAATATTGACTATGATCGTTTAACGGCTAGTGTCGATAGAATTGGACAAAATATTCCTATTCATTATCATTGTGCAGATTTTGAGCCAACAGGAATTATAGCTCCCTTCGATCAAATCTATCCGGATGAAAATGATATGCAGGGAGCTTACGCTTTTCGGGAAGGGGATATTGTCCTTGTTATGTATCGCAGGGCTGGAAATAGGATTCCTGTAATTATAGGTTTTCCTTCTGGAACAAGAGCTTGTGGAATTCAAGGAATATTCATTATCGATCTTTACTTTCTTAGAGGGTATGCATACAGAATAGCCTGGGATGGAAGATCTGGTGATTATTTATGTGGAGTCGTTGATGAAGGTGGAAATGCAATTTCTTTTCCAGAAAAAGTAGAAATTGAAGATCTTGAAGCTCATTCTGTGACTGTGTTTCCTTCGGATGCTTGGATTTCAAAAAACTTAAAAGTTTCTGCTGATAATAATTTGTGGAATCCAATAAGTGGTTCTAATTTTACTTGGAATCCTGAGCCAAACACTTACGATGAATCTGATAATGTAATAGCAGTTAATGGAATGAAATGGGCTCAGGATGTTGTGAGAGTCTCTAGTTCTGGCCTTCTTTCTCTCACAACAATGCCAAGTTGTGCTTATCCGCATACAACTGGTCATGACTATGGCGAAAGTGGTGCTATAGATGGAGTAATGAGACCGGTAGAACAAATTGATTATGATATTATTGTTATTGCAGGAGGGATGTCTGATATCTATCCTAATGTTCCGGGTTCTGGATCCATTACAATTTCATTTAATGCAAATGGAGATTCGGCAAGCGGAATAAGAGAATCAGAGGAATCTCTTGATGAATGTGAGGTTATGTTTATAAATGGTCTTGCAACTTGGGCTAGAGGAGCAGCGGCTACACTTTCAATTTCTTCTATTAATGCTAAGTTTTCATGGTGTTCTGGAGCTGATTATCCTCTGCATGGGGATTGTACTCCTTATATAAATTTTAAGGGATATGCTGTTACTAGATCTCTATATATCGAAGGAGGTTCCGAAAGTGAATATGATGGTTCAGGATGTGATCGTTTGGGAAATTCTTTATCTCAATCTTATAGATCTTTTGCAAAAGCGAAACTCTATGGTTCTGGAAACCCACCTCATAATGTTAGAGGCTATTGGGCCATGTATGGAGAGGAGGGTCCATTTTTCTATCGTGATGATTGGGTTGGAGATTGGTATAATCAAGCATATACTTCAATTGAAGAAACTTCAGAAATGGTAGATGATTCCGAGGATGGCTATGATGCTTTTTATATGACAAGTCAGAGCTTGCAAGCTCAAAATGGAAGTTTGAGAAAGACATGTAATAGACTAAAGCGCTCAATTTCTCTAAGCCATTATGATAATGCAATGAATTATATTCATACAATGTTTACTGAACAAATGAGTCTTGGACTAATTAATCACGGAACTTGGGAGACAAGAGGAGCTAGAAGTAGTTATCAGCCTGGAGTTGCCAGTGTTATTACTTATACGAATTATTGGACAATGCCTTGTGCAAGGACGATTGGGGCCTTCAGTTCTATCTCTCTTATTCATATTGAAACTTGGACTCTTATGAGAAATCCGGGTTCTGCTCGTTCTTTCACTTATGGCTGTCATGTTCGGGTAGAGGAAACTGATTTATCAATAGATCCAAACAATGCTTCTAGAGAAACCGATATTGAGAATGCTATTAATTCTGTTTTTTCACTTGAAGCATCAGAAAGTCTTAACGATGAAGATATGTTTCATATATCAGATGTTAAAATTTACGAAGCACTTTAATTAAAGGAGAAGAGGATGACAGAAAAGTCAGAAGAAATTGTCATAGCAGAATCAGAAGAAACAAAGCTACTGAATGCTGATATGGCCTCGGTTGTATTTAGTAACTTAAAGCTTTTCATTAATGATTATATGAAAAGGTTTGATCCTATCTTTAAGATTGTAGAAGATACAAAGCTAAATTTAGCAACTCTTTCTACTTTACTTTCTGAAAAGAAAGTGTTTAATTTAGAAGAATTTAAAGAATGCTTTGATAAAATTTACCAGTCTTTTGGGGTAGTTCTAGATGACGGAAGTATGAATGGAACAGTTATCCTTACTAAATATAATTGGGAAAGTGAAAGGAGCACAGATAAATGAGAGTAGTTCAGATGGCAAAGGGCTGTGAAATTAAATCTGGCGACAGAGTAGTCGGGAATTTTGAAGAAGAAAAATTCTATATAATGTCAGATGCTTTTCATGAACAGCTTACTATGATAACAGAAAATCTTTTTGGTCTTGAAATTCCCTTTAGGGAAGTTTACAGAGGCTATAATGGAGAGGATCTCAACAACAAAAAGGTGATCATGTTAAGACATGGCGGCGGAGGAGATATTCTTTTTATGACTACTGGCATTAAGGAATTAAAGAGAAGATATCCAGAAGCTCATTTTTCCATAGCAGTCGGGCAGCAATATTTAGGATTAGTCAAAAATGAACCTGAGATAGAAGCCATCTATGATTTGCCTTTGCTTTTAGATGTGTGGAACAATTTTCACTACCATTTAATATTCGAAGGCATTATTGAAAACAATCCCGAGGCATCAAGAGTTAATGCTTATGATCTTTTTATGGACAAAATGCATTTGGATTTAACTGGAGTTCCTGCTGAACACAAAATTCCCACCATCCATATAGCTCTCGCTGATCGGACCAAGTTCTTTCCTTCTATGAAAGATTACAATCTAGAAAGAACTCAGGTTGGAATTCAAGTTGAAGCCAGTAGTCCTATTCGTAATTACCCTCCGGCGAATTATATTGAAATATCCAGAGGACTGATTGAAAGAGGATGTGATATATTTTTATTTGGCAGCGGTCAACAAACTTTAATCATTGAATCTTTAGTCAAGAAACTAGGTTCGCCACATGTTTTCCCCAAAATTTGTGAAAGTATTACTGAAGCTATAGTCGTTGCGAGCTATATGGACTATTTCATTGCTCCAGACTCGCTTTTCATCCATATAGCAGGAGCCTTTCAGATTCCAGTAATTGGAATTTATGGGCCATTTCATTCTGAATTAAGAATGAAATATTTTAAAAATGCTATAGGAATCGATTTAGAAACTGGATGCTCGCCATGTTTTCAACATGGTCACAGCCCATGTCTAAGAGGAAGTCCAAGTCCATGTTTTTCTTTAGTTAAACCAGAGATCGTTTTAATGGCATTTGATAAACTCAGAATAGAAGTAAAAGGAGAGAGGAATGAACAGAAAAGTTAGCTTTATTATCGTTGCCTATGATAATCCTGATCATCTTGGGCGCACAGTAGAAACTATTCAATCCCATACGGATTATCTGAACAAAGAGATTATTGTATCTCATAACAAATCCGACACCATTGCGGATGAGAAGATTAAAGAGTTGTTGACCGTCTGGAATTCTAATTGGGACAATTTCAAGTTTGTGGTAAATGATGAAAATCTTTATCATGGTAAAGGATGTATGAATGGCTATGCCTTAATTGATCCTGAAACAGAATTTGTTGTTTTTTGCAATGATGATATCTTCATTCCTGCTAGTCAATCTGATTGGCTTGATAAGATGCTTGGGTTTATGGAAGAGCATCCCGAAGTGGCGACCCTTACTCCTTCTCTTTATTCTGCAAAAGAAACTCTTTACTGGTGTGGTAAGCAAGATCCATCTGCTCCATATCATGATTTTTTACATTTTCCCAAAGGCGATATCCGAATCCCGACGAGAGTTTTGGAAACTTGTTACAATAATTTTGCTGTTTTGTTGACTCGTAGGTTTTTGGTAGATGAAATTCCTATAGGTCAAAGCTGTCCCCACTATGGTTCCGATAGCGAATTCTGTAACAGAATAAAAGAGAAATATCCTGTAATGATTCACATGGTCATTCCAGAGATAAAGTTGTATCATTACAATATATTCAATCTGCGAACCAATTACGGAAAGGATAATGTGGTGAAAGGATAGACGCATGACTCCTTCTCAGATTCGGAGATTGCAATATCTGACAGACAATATTATCTATTGTAGAAAATGTGACAGACTAAGACTTAATGGAATAGCTATTCCGTATTGGAATCCTAAAAGTAAATATGTCATATTAGCTGAAGGTCCAGGAAGAAATGAAGTAGAGGATATGACTCCATTAGTTGGAGATGCTGGCAAATTGACTTTCAGAGAGATCCGGAAAATTATAGGATTAAAGCGTGAAGACTTTTTTCTAATTAATAGCGTTCAATGCAGACCTCTAACTCCAGAAGGAAGGAATGGAAAGCCTACTTTTGGCGAGATAGAAAATTGTAGTTTTTGGATAAATAAATATCTAGAAACAATTAAGCCAAAGTATCTATTAGCTTTTGGAAATTATGCTATGGACTTTCTCTTTCGTGAAAATACTGGCATCGTAAGTAAATGCGGAACTCATAGATTATATGATCTATGTGGAAATAAAATTAATGTCTTTCCTTGTATTCATCCCGCTAATGTAATTTACAATCCAGAAAATATTGAACTCTTCAGAAAATCTCTAAGGAGATTTAGAAAGGAAATTTAGAAATGACTACTATGAAATTCTATGATGTTGTGTTGTTTGCGAAGTATAATTTTCATTTATCTTGTTTATCTCCAATCAGTGTGGAGCTTACCAAACTTGATATAGACCATCTACTCACCACAAAGCGCTATCAAATATATGATATGTGTACAGAGCATAACCGTAAGATAAAGATCTTTGTTATGTCAGATGAATGGATTGACTTATTCAGGACTGCTGCTGAAATTATTATTACCACCGGACATTCTCTAGCAAGCAAGAATACAACTTTCAATCAGCGTAATGTAAATGCTGATTATATCTGTGCTACAAGCGAATGGCAAAAAGAAGAATTCTCTATAAGAAGTATAAGGCCCCGAAAAGAAATTTGGACTACTGGTTATCCGGCAGCAGATAGGATTCTTCTAAAAAAATTGAATCCAAAGTCCAACTGGTCGAATTTATTTTATGATAATGGTAAAAAGAATATTCTATTTGCTCCTACCTATAATAGAGATCTTAATTTCATGGATAACTTGGTTCAAAACCCTTTGATCTTTGAAAAATTACAAAAGTATAATGTAGCTTTCAAGTTACATCCGGTATTGATTAAGAAATATCCCGAATATGAATCATTTCTTCTAGATATAGTTCATAAATGGTCTAATGTTTTTTGGGATCAAAATAGTCATGGTGATATAAGTGATGCTATTCTCTGGGCAGATACTATTGTAGGCGATTGTAGTGGAGCACTCTTCTTGAGCCTTGCAAAAAATATTCCTATTGTAGCATTCAATAATCCGAGAAAGGCAGAAAGTCCCTATTTTGATCCTATCGGCCCCGAGTGGATTTTCAGAGATGAGTATGCCTATACCATTGACGATATGGAAAATCTGTTCGGTACTCTGGAAGAAATCTTCAATATAGACTGGAAGAACAAAAGGAGAGAAGGAGTAAGGAATACAGTTTTTGGAAATTCAATAGATGGTCTCTCAGCTATGAGAATTGCAAGAAATATTAGAGCTCTTCTATAAGGAGGAATGATATGTTTAGTAGCCAGAAAGGAAATACCAGAGGACCTACTCGAAAGGGGGGGAAGTCCATGAAGCCAATCGGACCACCTAAGAACGCCCCTGGGAATAAGCCTTCTAAGGGGAAAGAAAAAGAGGAAAAGAAGTAGACTTCTTGTTGTCTCTTCTTATTTCTTATGTATTTTCTTTTAGTTTCTGATATATATAGTCGAAATTTCTTTAATTCAGAATTAGAGAGAAGCTTGATTGAATCTGAATTACGGTTATAGCTAAAAAAACAGTAACTCTAAAAGTTATCTAATTTATATAACATATATATAAAAATTCTCTCTTATCTCTTATCGAATTTTTATATATTAGTTTAACAAACTAGCTTACCTCTTTAAGAGTTTCTATGTCGTTCTCTTTAAAGTTTTCTTTATCTATAACCAGAAAAATTCTGAATCCCGACGTCTGACGAGGATTAGAAATAAATATTAAGGACAGTTCACGAACGTAAATTTGGCAATCTGAACCCCCTAAAAAAGCCCATGTATCCGGTTAAAGTTTCGATTATGCCCCTTTTTTTAGTATGAGTCCTGACATGCAGATAAGAATAAATGTGAATATTAAGGACAGTTCCTTGAATTTAATTCTAAAAACTAAACTTTTAAAAACTGAAATTTTGAGGAGGTAAAGGAAATGAAATCTTTTATATCAGGTGATGTTCTTGGTCTTTCCGATCAGAAACAATGTGTTTTTGTAATCATAAATGAGGAACTCGTGGGATATATCCCTTCATCAATCTTTTATCTTAAGGTAAGAGATGATGAACTTCTTCCTCCTACTTCTAAAAATCAGGAAGAATTTATTAAATATAAGAATTTTGGAGGAGTCATTCCTGAAGGATTAGTTATATCAGGAAATGTTAGGTCAACGATAGATCTAAAAAAGATGATGAGGGATACTCTACAAGAAGAAAAGAAAGAAGAAGAAGTTATTCAGGTTGTTGTTCCAGAAAAAGTTATTGTAGATACTCCAAAAGAAGTTGAGATAGAACCTATACAAGAAGTTGACTTAGTCATTCCGGAAAGAGATTCCAAAATTAAGCCTGAAGCTCCTATTGAAATCATTCCTGAAGCCCCTATTGAAATTGTTCCGCATCATACTATTTCAACACACGAAAAAAAAACAAAAGAATCAAAAAAGATTAAAAAAGCTAGACTGAAGTCCCAAAAAATATCTGAAGAAAGAGAAACTAAGTTTAGAAAATAGAAATTAGTATTATTGGGTAGTGGCAAACTAAAAAATAACTTATCTATCAAAATGTCAAAAGCTACCAAAAAAAAATGTAAATGTGGCGAAACCACTTATACTCAAAGTGGTATTTGCAAAAAATGTCAACCTCCTAAAAGTAAAAAAAAATACTTGAACTTGAGCCTGAAGCAGAAATAAATAATTTTGAACAAATACTCCTAGAAGTAAATCTTACAAATAAACCAAATGTCTTAAAGGCTTTAGAACAAATTGCTAATCGGGATATAAGAACAGTGGAAGAACAAGCTTTGTATTATATTATCTCTTGTTTAAAAGATGAAGTAGATGTGCGCTTGCTCTTAAATAATAAAGATAAATCTCTAAAAGGAGAAAAGTCATGAATGACAGTTTATTTATTTCTATTGTTATGCCTACCCATGAACATGGTTGGGAAGTTGAACAAGCAATGAAGAGTCTAGAGAGGCAGACCGGAATATATCCATCCGAATATGAAATTGTTATTGTAGATTCTGCTCCAGATGAAGGCTATACAAGGAGGATTGCTGCTGAAAACTATAGAAAATATGGAAATGTCAGGTATATAGAAGTCTATGACATCAAGGAAAGAGGAATTACCAACGCAGGATACTGTGGAAACATTGGAGCAAGAATGTTTGCTGAATTCCCTATCCTGATTCTCATAGTAGATTCTGCAAGACTTGTAACTCCTGGAGCAATCAGGAAAACCAGAGATGCCTTTGCACGTTGGGGAAATGATATCACTACTACAATTCCTCCTTATCACATTGGTAAGCATTATGATGATTCCAGTTGGACTGTTAAGCAATGTAGAGAATTGATGTCAACGCTTCGTTGGGAAATTGACGCATACCATTTATTTGATGCTGCTGCACATACCAAAATTAGCAGTACTGGAAATATCGGTGAATCTACCTTCCAAGGAATTACCAAGGAAAACTTTATCAAAATTGGTGGATGGAATGAGGTCTACAAATCATGGGGCGTTCATAATCTTGATTTGTGGAGACGTAGTACTCGTCCTCTTCCAGAAGGTGGTCTTGACAATCAGTTAAAGAATGTCATAGGACGATGGGGGAAAGTTGGTTTGGGATTAAAGGTGATTAACATAGAAGATGAAGGGACTTTTCACATTCATCATAAAATATCTATTCCACGAAATCATGGAAATTTTGCTACAGATAATGAATCGGCATGGTCTGAATATGATTCTCTAAATGAATGTATTGTCGCCAATATTAATCGTCCAAATTGGGGACAGGGTAATTGTCAAGAAATCAACCTTTCAAAAATATAGGGGACAATTATGAAAGTAGTCGCAGTAAGCGGGGGATTTGATCCTATTCATCCAGGACATATAGACTTGTTTAGACAAGCTAAAGAATATGGAAATCATCTTTTGGTAATTTTGAATAATGATAACTGGCTCATGAAGAAAAAAGGGTATGTCTTTATGCCTCAGAATTACAGAAGAAAGATATTAGAATCTATTCGTTATGTAGATCTTGTTGTTTATTCTTATCACAGTGAAGATGATACTGATCTTTCTGTACGGAGAGAATTAATCATCCTTCATCCACAGATATTTTGTAATGGGAAAAGCTATGATGTCAATAATTGTCCAGAAACAGAGGTATGTAGAGAATTAGGAATCGAAATGATTTTTGGACTTACGAGTTCTACAACGATAGGAATTTCAAGTACAGATCTTTTAAAGCAAGTCTCAGGCTTCATTATTTGAAAAGGATTTCTGATGTTGCTTTCAATAATAATAAGAACTTGGAATAGACTGGAATATACAATCAGGACAATTGTAAGTATTTCTGAACACTGCGGTCTTCCTAAAGACCGATACGAAATAATTTGTGTTGACCAGAATTCCAATGATGGAACTAAAGAATGGCTACGTGATGCTTCTTGTTGTGGCTATTACCCCATAAAACCTATAATTCTTTCAGAGAATGTTGGAGATGGTTGCGGAATGAATGTTGGATTTAGTGCAGCTAAAGGAGAGTTTTTTGCTCAGCATGATAATGATATTGAGCTTATTACTCCTTACTACTATGCTAAACTAATTTCTCTCTATAAGGGGCTTGAATTTAACAGAATTAAATTATGTGCTCTCTCTGGAAGCCATAAGCAAGGAATTAATTTAGAATCTACTCCTATGAGATTTGCAAGAGAAAGGCATGGTCATACTTTTTTTAGGCATGGAATCCATGATGTTCATTATTCATCTTGGGTAACAGCCAGTTTTATTTTTAGGAAAGAATTTTCTTCTCTTGAATTTACGAAAGGAATGTGTAATAGCTGGTGTGGAGAATGGTTTGATCGTGGGTATGAAAATATTCTTTGTGATGATTTAAAGTTCTGGCATATTGATTCAGATTCAGAAGGAGGAGAATACGTACAAGAACAATATAAGAAATTTCCCACCTATACTTACATCAAGCGTCATTATAGACCATTTCTAAAAGTGAAATAAGAGGATAGTATGTTTGAAAGCAGACTAACAACTTTCATTTGTGGAATTTCGTCCAAAAAATTGGAACCCTTAATTCAAATAGGGGTTCTTTTACCCACCAGAGGAAGATATGAACCTCTTTTTCATACTCTTCTTTCGCTTGTTGGAAGCAATTATTCTCATTTGCTTGAAGTAATTGTAGTTTGCGATGCGGATATGGCTTCTTATGAAGTTGCAAATAATTTTCATTCAGCGGAATACTTTGCCTCCTATACAGTTTATCTTTCTAGAGAAAGACTTTATCCTGTAAGCGCTTTTAATGTTGCTTACAATCTCTGTTCTTCTGAAATCTTTACCTGGATGAATGATGAAAATACTTATAATCGGGATTGGTTGAAGAATGCTCTAGTTAGATTTATGGATGAATTTCCTGATGGAGTAGGAGTTCTTTCTTTATATAAAAAGAAAAAAGCTGGTCTAGGAATGTCAACAAAAAGATTTGTTGAATATAACAATCATGAATTCTTTCATGATGGCTATACTGTTTATTTTCCTGATGATGAGCTAACTTGTAGAGCTATTTTGCTAGGACGTTACGCCTGGATAGAACAGAGTGGAATCATGCATGATTTAACAATTACTGAATCTATTCCTGTGATTCCTCCAGATGAAAAAATTGCATGGAAAAAGACTGATCGTGGAATCTACTATGCCCGATCGGAAACTAACTATGGTCTTAATCCTGAAAAACTTTATCCTTGGCCCGGATTTAAAGAAGTTAATCTTCCATTGAGAGAAAACAAATGATAAGTATTCTTATTCCTACCTGTAAAAGACTAAGTTCTCTACTTAATTGTATTGACAGTTTAATGCGAATAGATGATCCTAGTGGTTTAGAAGTCATTGTTGCTGTTGATGCAGATCCTTCTACGAAAGAACTTGTTGAGATATATTTATCTCGGCATACTAGCTTTGGTGCTTTTAAAGTAGTCCTTTCAGAAAAAAGACAATATTCTATTGGAATTTATAATCTTGCCTTTAAAGCATCTACTCAGGAAGTATTCATTTGGTTAGCCGATGATGTAATAATCAGAAAAACTGATTTCATTACTAGGTTCACTAAATGGTTCTATGAAGATTTTCCTGATGGAATTGGAGTTATGAGTCTCTCAGCTCAGGGGGGGGCTGGTTTCGGGATATCTACTAAGAGCTTTGTTATATATAATGATGATGAATTTTTCCATAGTGGATATAGAGATCACTATGCTGATACAGAGTTAACCAAAAGAGCAATTCTGATGGGACGTTATTCTTGGGCGCATAATTCTAATATGATTGAACATGATGGAAATTTGTCAGAAGTAGATGAAAAAATAAGATATGATATAAAGAGGACAGATGGAGTTCTATTTGGTAAACGTCAAGAACTGCGATTTATGTTAGATCCTAGCAAAATACTCTATCCAGATTATAATTGTAAAGAATGGGAAAAAGTGATAATGGTATTGCCTGAAAAACTTGGAACAAAAGTTCTCCCAATAAGCGTGGGGAGAAGAACTGAGAAGCTGCTTATAGATGATCCTGGTGGTAAAATTAGATTCTATCAAAGTCCTGGTTGTTCTTTTCATGGTTTGTTAATCTTATGGTGGATTCATTTTGGTCTAGAAGGCCATGGAGCAATGATAGGAGATACTCCTCTCGTGGGAGAGGAACTTTTAAAGCAATTTCCTAAAATCACGAAATTGGATTTCATTAATTTAGAGAAAGTAGCTCATACTCTTGTTTGGGATATTACAAAGCCAATTAGTGAATTTATGGATCCTCCATACCCCGAATATGATTGGATTATATGTCAGGCAGTATTGGAGCATGTCATTGATCCCTATGGAGCTGTAAAGAATCTTGTATCTGTTCTTAAGCCAGGAAAATTATTGTTTCTTCATACAGTTGGCCCCGAATTTCCTTATCATAGATATCCAATAGATTGTTATAGATTCTTTAGAGATATATTTATAAAATATGCTGAAGAATTTGATTTAGAAATAGAAGATATTTATTCTAATTTGATACATACTTTTGTTGCATATAGAAAAAAAAATGGCAATTGAAGATTGGACTATAATTAGAAAATTGGCAGGATCTATTTTAAGCAATACGGCAGGAAATTGTATTGTGGAAATAGGGAGAGGACATTCAACTTCTCTTTTCCGTTCTTATTCTATGATATTTGGAATTCCTTTGTTTAGTTGCGATATTAATTATAAAAAAGAAGTCAACGAGCCACTTTTCAAAACAATTGCTAAATCTTCTGTTGATTTTATGAAATCTTTCAATGGGATCCCTTCTCTTGTATTGTTAGATGGGTGTCATGATTATGATGTTGTAATAGAAGAAGCAAATTTCTTTATTAAGAAGCTTGTTGTTCATGGAGTTTTATTTATTCATGATACCTATCCTTGTCTTCCTGGTTATTTGGTGCATGAAAGTTGTAGCGATTGCTATAGAGTTCGCATAGAATTAGAAAAGCGAACGGATATATATTGTTTCACTTGGCCTTATACGGCAAATAATCAAGGACTAACGATGATTTTAAAAAAAGATTTTAATAGACCATTTTATAGGGAGTAAAGATGAGTTTTCCTTCGAAAAGTATACAAGAAGCAGTGGAAAGAGCTAAAGAAAATATAACTAAACTTAATTCATGTTCTAAACCTCATGATTTTTCTATTCCCACAAGCGAGAGTCCTTTTTTTGCGAAGCATGAATGTTCAAAGTGTGGAGGTAAAGTGGATTCAGCAAGCAAAATCTGGTATGAAAGAGGACTTGAGGATGCGAAAGAAAGTAGTTAAACTAATAGATTATGTTTTTCAACATCACTTTCAGCTCACAGAAGCTTACGATGATTCTAATTCGATGAGATATTTGAGTGATGAATTTGATATAGAAATCATTGGTCGTTTTATCCAGAACAAAATAACTGAACATAGGGTTAAAGGCCCTTCTACGGATTATAAGGTCACTTTTTTACCAAAATCTTTTAGCATTCAAGCTGTAGTGGATTATATTTTAAAGCTTAATCCTAATGTGATCCACATGCATGGTAATCACGGGTGGCCCCAATATCCAATTTATGCTTCTGCTTTTGTTAATAAAGGAATTAAGCTTATCTTTAGTCCAGCAGGAGCTAGTTGTGGAACTCATGAATTTTTAGAGTGCTTTGATACTGTGATTGTAAATCATGTAGAACAAATTAAACGAATGCGTTGTCCTCCGGCAAAGGTTCTCGTTAGACATAGGGGAGCAGATCCTAGCGTATTTTATCCTGTTCCTGGAGGGAAGAAGAAATATAATTTTGTATATGTGGCTGGTTTTGTTCCGCAAAAGAGACTAGATTTCATGATTGAATGTGTAAAGAATACTCCTTATAACATGGTTATCTTAGGAGACTTTACTAGATTAACAGAACATTATATTTTAATTCGTGATATAATTAAACTACAGCGCCTTGAAAATAAAATATTCTTACATGACTTTATTCCTCAGACACAAATGTCTCAATTTTTAGGACAATGTAAGGTGTGGGTATGGCCTAATATTAAGCCAGAGAACCCTGAGACGACCACCAATCGCTCCATTATCGAAGCTTTAGGTTGTGGTATGCCTTTATTGGTTGGAGAACGAGCCTTTAAGAATTCTCATTTTTTGATTACGGGCATTAACGGATATAGTTATTCTACAAAGGAAGAGTTCCAAGAAAAAGCTAATTTAATAATGGAAGATTATCTTTCTTTTGGAAAAAATAGTGTAATTCTTGGCAGAGTTAAATTCTCATTTCAGGAAAATTTTATTGATTTCTATAAAAATTGCTATAATTCTTCATGACCAGAGCGAATCCTATAAAGCTTAATCGCCCTATTAACATGGTTGAATTAGATGTACATAGGCATCCGGACTGTTCTGATTATGAAAAATGTTTAGATAAAGCGGTCTATAAGAGATGGAGAGGATTTAGTTGTTTAAAATGTACTTTTTTCCGAAAATATAAGAAGATAAGAAAGAGGTTAGATCAGCTTTATGGAAAGGGAGGAATATAAAGAGTATTGGGAAAAGAGATCAAACACTTATAAGTCTTTAGATGATGTGAGTAGTAAGCGGACGGCTTATAAGATTGTGAATTTAGCTAAATCTCTTGGATTGCCTTTTGCTCCTTCCATACTGGATGTCGGTTGTGGCCCAGGAATAATTACTCGAGTCTTGCGAGAGAACTTTAGACATTCTACAGTTTGGGGGATTGATTTTTCAGAAAAAATGATTCAAAAAGCTCAGCAAAATTGTCTTCCTGATTTAAAATTTACTTGCGAAGACTTCTTGAGTTCTTCTTTTATTCCAGATCAAAAATTTGATTTTATTTTAATGAGCCTTGTTTTGCATCATTTACTTGATGGGAAAGATTTTGTTGCTCTTCTTAAGGCAAATTCTTTATTGGCAAAGAATGGATCCATTATTGTTGCAGAGGCAGTTCCTCCGGAAGATGAAATTTTTGAGGAATATAGGAATGTTTTTTTACTCAAAGAAAGAAGGAACTGCTATCTTGTTAATCATCTTGTGGCAATGCTTCGGTCTGCTGAATTTGTGAGAGTGAGATCTACTACTTATAGATTCTGGATAAGGATGTTCAAATGGCTGAATGACGATACATTGTCTAAAGAGAAGAAACGACTAATTTGGAGTTTACATCTCAATGGCTCTGCTAGATGGAAATTGGCCTACCAAATGACATCAGTAAAGAGTAATGTGCGGGGTTTTGAATTTGACGACTATGAGCTTAAGTGCAAAATGGCACTTATTACAGGCAGGAAGATAGTGGAAAAATAGAAAGTGGTATATTACTTTGCAGTGTGTGTGTGGCCTTGTCATGGGCCACATGATTCTTCCTTATTTTTTCACTCGTTACTTTCCTTCTCGTTGACCCCCAAGCATTTATCGTCTTTGCTTGGGGGTTGTTTTTTGAAGAGGTTTCATGCTAGAAATTGTTGTATCTTCTATAAAAAGCAAAATTTTGAATTGTTCTGATGATATTGCAAAAAAGCTATGGAAATATTTGTCTTATCAATCTTATAACTATGAATATTCTACAGCATATCTATTTGGGGGATGGGATGGAAAAGTTCATAAATTTGCCCAAAAAGGTCGAACTTTTCCCACAGGGCTTTTATATAGGGTCGGCAAGTGGCTCAAACGGAATAAGGTTGCGTTCAAAGTAACTGATTATAGGCAAGCCTTAATTTTCGACGAAAAGACTGTTGTGCGTAATATAGACAATCTTAAACATGCCCTTCGGCCTTATCAGATTGATGGTTTAATCAAGGGTCTCTATAACCCATATATCATGTATTGGTGGGCGACTTCTTCTGGAAAGACAGTATTATTTTCTTCTATAATTCAGGCTCTTAAGAAAAAAGATTATATGATGACTCTTATTCTTGTTGCTACAAAAGATTTAGCTGCGCAACATCGTGAAGAATTACAGAGTATGATGGGAATAGATGTAGGCTATATAGAGGAAGGAAAATTTGATCCTAAGAGAATTTCTGTAGCTGTAATCAATACTTTATGGGCTAAGGCAAAGAGACGTAGGGACAGCAAGGTTCTTAATTATCTGAATAGTGTTCAGCATCTTATAATTGATGAGGCCCATAGATCAATTGATAGCAAAATGTTTAGAAACACTATAGGTCTTTGTAAGAATACTGTCATTAGGCATGGATTTTCTGCTTCTCCATATAGTCTAACTACTGACGATATAGAGTTAGAGAGCGTTACAGGTCCTCCTCTTTCCAGAGTTACAATGTCGCAACTCATACGAGAAGGATGGGTCTCTAGGCCATATATATTTTTTATTGATTATGAAGAATCTTGGAAGATGAGCGGTACATTTGCTAGAGTCTATGAAGAAAAGATAGTAAAAGGAGCTAGAAGAAACGAGATTATTATAGATTTGATTAAAAAGGAATTTGAAAACGAAAAATCTATACTTGTATTGATAAGGATAATTAAGCATGGCAGAATCTTGTCTGATATGTTAATTAATGAAGGTTTTTTACCTGATGAATTTGCCTTTGTTCATGGACAGACCAATAAGCATATAAGAAATCAAGTGAAAGACGCATTCAGAAGAAGAGACTTGAAGTTAGTAATTGCAAGTCAAATTTGGAACGAAGGAATTGATATACCGTCCATAGATGTTTTGATTAAAGCTGATGCGGGAGGAGGTCTTGAAATAAAACAAAACAAGGGCATTAGATCTGTAGTACAGCAGACCGGAAGAGTTATTCGCAAACCTATTCTGCCAGGGGAAAAAGATGTACGCATTGATATAGAACATACTGTTACTATTTATGATTTTAATGATAAAGTTCATAAAGATTTGGCTCATCATTCTAAAAATAGATTTAGCACGTTTGCTATGGAACCTGAATTTGTCATAAGGAGAATAAAATTATGACCCCTCTTGATGCGAGGCAGCGTGTGATTGAATTCATTGATGATCTTTCGGGGGGATCGAGTGAGGCTATTATTTCTAAACATAGAGTTCAGCTTAAAGAGTTAGCTGATAAATTACCTGTCAAGTTTAAGACCAGAAAACAAATAGATGAATATTTAGGTTATGTAATTGATGAAATGGTAAATCTTAATGCATATTTTAAATCGCGGAAGCAGGGGAGTATTCCTTTTTCTAAAATTTTGTCTTTTGCAAACAGTGATGAAAGACTGGCAGCTTTTCTGCTTAGAAAAGGGGCAGAAAGAAGAAAAAAAGAAATGGGTTTGGGGAATTTAACCATAGCTGGATATCATGGAGTAGAAAGTTCAGAAAGATTAGAAAACTTTATTCTTACTCATAAGAAAAATGAATATGGATTTGTTCATTCTGAAGGAGGAGCCCTTTTTTTCTTTTCTTTGGAGGCTAATGAGATTCTTGTTGAATTGCCAGGTGGAAAAATTTTGGCTTACACAGATTATAAGGAACAATGGAAGATTAAGGGAAAAATGCCAGTGAGAATGCTTTTTATTTATAGGGGTATTAGGGCTAGGGAAGATCAGACAGAAGTAATGAAAGCTTGTTGCATTTTCATCAGGCAAGCTTTGACAGTGCTTAGGAATAAAAGCTATGAGAGAGAGCGTAAGAATAGAGCTAGTAAGGAATGAAATAGAACAGGCTCGGATAGAAATTGTTTCTAGGCACAGAGTTTGCAAGGGGAAAGGCGTTATAGAAGTTTTGAAAAAAGATGATCATTCGTCGGTTATAAGTTCTAAAGTTCGTATATGTTCTTGTCTAACAAAATTTGAATTAGTTTCTCGCTTTATTCTTTCAAACATTCCTTATAAGAATGTAATAAATCAACAAATCTATAAAAAAATGGTCTTTGATGAAATAACTAAGGAAACTTTAAATCTTCGAAGAGATATTATTCATCCCTATATTAGACATATTCGACCTGCGATGAAACATCCTTATGGAATGTTGTTTCTAGGGAAAAATGGGACTGGGAAAACATTTGTAGGGTGGAAAGTTTTATACTATGCTATTATCAACGGCTTTACTGCTCATTATATTTCGCTTTCAGATTTACTTAAGATTATTATCAAAAATTATGATCATGATCTTGACGATTTGGTTGCTGAAATTTCAAATGTAGATATTCTAATGATAGATGAAGTTGGGAATGAAAGTAGAAGAAGTGATTTCACTGTAAGTGAATTTAAGATGGTCTATAAGAAGAGGATTGAAATTGGTAAGCCAACGATTATGGTGAGTAATTTTTCCTATGAAGAATTTAAAGAAGCTTACGGTAAATCTGTAGATGACGTGATATCTTCTTATGCAAAAATATTAAATTTCAAAGACACAGTGAATGTGAGACAACTTAAAGGCTCTACTGAAATGAATGGATTCTTTAAGCAAATAAAGAGGAAAAGTGTGAAGAAGAAGGAAAAAAATGGCGCTTGAACATTTTGAAGCTGACCTTTTGGCTCTTTTTCTCAAAGATAAGAATAAATATATTAAGTTTTCAAAGAATCTTGAGCCAAAACATTTTAGAAATAAAATTTTCAAATGGGCTTTTGAAGTTCTTATTGAATTTTTTAATAAATACAAAGACTTACCTACTTTAGAAGTTTTTAAATCTGAGTTGATGAAAACATCACTGGAAACAGGTGACAAGAAATTATATTATGCTGGAATTAAGAAATTATTAAAACGTACTTCTAAGATTAATCCCAAATATCTGGAAGAAAATGTTAGAGAAAAAATAGATGAAGAAGAATTTTTAAAGGCAGTGGATCAGGCCCTTAGAGATACTGAATCGGAGGGAATAAGTAAAGCGAAGCGAGATCTACTTAAGAAACTTATTTTGGGAGAAAAAACTGAATCCTTTGAACTTGTCTATATTCTTAAAGATTGGAAATTACGCCAGATTCTCAGAGAAAAGCTTTCAAAACTTGCTATTAAGAAGCGTTTTGTTTCTACTCCCTATAGTGCAATCAATAAAGCTACAAGTGGAATTCAAATATCGGAAGCTGCTACTATTGCAGGATTGACTTCCATGGGTAAATCTATTATTGCAGGTGAATTTGGAGTTAATAGTCTCTTAGATGGCCTTAATGTTTTACATTTTTCTCTAGAAAATACAGCCGAACAGACTGCTCAGAGATATGATACTCGGCTTACAGAAATTGAATATGATACTTTAAAATTTTACAAATTTGATCCTAGCCAATTAGCTCATTTTAAAAAAGTATTTGAAGCCTTGGGTAAAGGATTATCAAATGATATAGTGGTAAAAGAAACGGTAAGGAATGAGGCAGATTTTGCATTTATTGATAAGACTATTGAAACACTCAAGCTAGATGGATTCGAAACTAATCTTCTCGTAATAGATTCTTGTGATATAATGCGGTCTATGCATTCCTATAGGGATTATAGGTTAGAAAGAGCTTCTGTCTATTGGGATCTAAAAGACTATTGTAAGATCAAGCGCATTCCAGGTCTCACTACTACTCAACTTAAGGTTACTTCTAAATGGAAACTTTCAACATCTGAAGATCTTGCAGAAGCATACGATAAAGCTAGAATTTTAGATATTGTTTATATTATGAGTCAAACAGAAGAAGATTATAAACGAAATATTATTCGTTTTTCTATTGATAAAAATAGAGATGGAGAAGGAGGAGCAGTAATTAAACTTTTTAAAGATGCTGCGAAAATGAGATTTCTGGAGGTAGTCTAATGTCTAAAAAGAATAAAAGAGAAAAGAGTAAACATTCTGTTCCAAAAAAAACAAAAAGTTTTCTTATAGATCCTCGTTTGGATAACTATATTCGGAACTTGATGAATTTAGTAGCGTGGCCTTTGGAACAAAGGATAAATATTTTGTTGTCCGAGATTGATACTGTTAGGTCTAATGTGATGATCGCCAACACAATGCTGGAAAGAAAGGGCATAATTGATAGAGCTGAGTTTTTTGCAGAATTTCAGGAATATGAACTTAAAGAACGAGGTATTGTGGATGCTACTGGAAACATGACAGGAACTCCCATTTTTAGTCTTTATAATTTTGGAGAATAGAAAATGAGAATAGTTAAAACTCTTATAGAAATGAAGATTTATGACGATTTAATTCTGAGAAGAGACGAAGAATATGTTATGGCGGGAGCAGTTCTGAAGCAGTTGTCAAAGATTTATCCAGGAGGAATTATAGAAACTGGGAACTTTGATGACCACTATAGACCTATAAATGTCAAAACTCTTGAAAAGAATAAACGCTTATTTATTTTTAGGAGCGGAGGAATTGGAGATGTTATGTTCATGTTGCCTCTTATTCGTTTTTTAAAAAAGCAATTTGGAACACGAATTAAGGCGGGAACTTCTCCTCAGTATAGAGATGTTTTGCAAAACAATCCCTATATTGATGAAATTATCAGTGTTCCTTTTCTGTTAAGGGAAATGGATACTGATTATCATTTAATGTTTGAAGGAATTATTGAAGATCCTAGTGAAAAACCTAAGAAATATCATGCAGTGGATTTATTTTTAGAAGAAGCTGGAGTTAATCCAGAGGATATTCCTTGGGATGAAAAAATTCCACCTCTTTTTTTGAGTCAAGAAGAAAAAACGTGGAGTAAAAATAGGCTTTCTAAACTTGATATTCCTTTGGGAGCTAAAATTGGGATTCAAGTACAAGCAAGTTCACCAGTTCGAACTTTCCCTTTGGATAAAACAGTTGGAATTATTAAATTGTTGATTAATCAGGGAAACAATATTTTTCTTTTTGGCGGACCAAGGCAAGCTGAATTTACAAATTATTTAACAAGTCTCCTGGGAGAAGCTAGGAGACTCATTAATTTAGTTCATAAGGATATTACTCTCCGTCAATCAATAATTTGGGCGAGCATGATGGATTTGATTATTGCTCCAGATTCAGCTTTTATTCATATAGCTGGAAGTTTGGGCGTTCCACTAATTGGACTCTATGGGTGTTTTCCTTCTCTATTGCGTATGAAATATTATAGGAATGCAATTGGCATTGATTGTAATGTAGCTTGTGCTCCTTCTTTTATTCATGGACATCTGCCTTGCTATAAAGGAGATCCATCTCCTTGCTTTTCTGTAGTGAAAGTCCAGAATGTTCTTGATGCTGTTGAACATATTCTTGGGATTAAGAAAATTCCCAATGAGTATCCTGCTTATAATGAATTTAGAGATAGCGTTTTATCTCATTCTCCTTTTATTCAAATTTCTGAAGCGCTTAAGGAAACAGCGGGTCTTAAGGATGGGAATTAATCCAAAAGCATCAGTACCGATAGCGCGAGTAACAATTGATAAAGATGTCATTATGGAAATCTTTGAACGCTTTTGCACTTATGATTTCCACCAGAAAATTCTAATAAATAATTTACGATGGGTAAAGGAAGAGGGATGTTTTGTAGCAGAAATATATGGAAAAGGAGAACGTAGCGGTGGAGAGAAGACTCTTGTTCCTACTTTTCATTACGGGGGGAGAGATAATCTTCCCACCATTGAACTTCAAAACCGAGATCTTCTGCCTCCTTCGGATGCTTTTAAACGTAGTAGAAAACTCATAAAAGAAGTTGAAAAAATTCATAAAAGAGTAAAGAGAACAGCAAAGGAATTTTGGTCTCCTAAAAAGAGAGAAATTTAATGTTCAGCATTACTTCTTTACTAGATAAAAAGAAAATAGAATATAAAAGAATAGGAGAAGAACTCTTTTTTGATTGTCCTATTTGTGGCCGAGAAAAACATTTCTATTATAATGTGAAAAAGGATTTATGCCTTTGTCAGCGTTGTAAGTGGGAAGGGAATCGTGTTGGTTTTCTAATTAGTGGACTTGGCTATTCTAGAAAAGAGGCTATGGCCCTTATTAAATCTGAAGAAAGTTTGAATTTCGCAGATTTACATTCTCGAATTACCTCGATGTTAACCTCGAAAACGAAAGTGGATTTCTTTATTGAACCAATTTATTTCAAAATTCCTTTGCCTGATCGTATATTATCGGTTACGAAAAAAAATTTTCCAAAAGCAGTGGCTGAACGTGGAATCAATTGGAAGCTTGCGAACGCTTTACATTTATATACTTCTGTTGCGAGTCATGGGAGATTTTTTAATAGAATAATTGTTCCTGTTGAGACTCTCAAAAGTAAATGTTTTGTAGGGATAACCGCATTCACTAGAGAAAAAGCTAAAAAAGTAAAGGAAGCTCAAAGAAAAAGAGGCCTTGAATTTAGGAAGTCTTTGTTTCCAAAAGGCTCAATTATGTCTGAAATGCTTTACCTTTATAATAGGGTGGCCCACCGTAAAAATAGATTGTTTGTCGTAGAAGGAGTCTGGGATGTCTGTAGCTTACTTCGCTTGAGAGAATTTGCAACTTGCACTTTTGGAGATAAGGTCAGTAAGTCACAGGCTTTATTACTTGCGAATACTGAGGCAGAGAGCATTTATTTAATGCTTGATGGGGATGTGCCTTTAAAGAGACTAAGAAAGTATTATGAATTATTAAGGCTTATTTGTTTTGATAAAAAAGTATACATGTGTAGACTTCCAGAAGAAAAAGATCCAGATGATTTGGCAGAGGATGAGTTAAGAGAAGTAATTAACGCAGCAGAGAAAAGAGGTTATTCATTATGGACGGTAGGGAAATAAAGAAGCAATTTAGTAGAATATTACGCTATCCTAAACTGGAAACGGATAGGCATGAAGAAGTTAAGGTTACTGGGAATAATCTTTTATATTCTCTGACAAAACATGATGAAAATATAAATGAATCTGGAATAGAGAATCTTGGAACGGATTGGATGCTGTTAAATATGGGTCAAGGGAATTTTAAGTTTTCAAGAAGATGGGCATGGATTTTTAGGCATTACATTTGGGCTTCTAGAGTTCCTTCTTTCGAACAGAGAAGGGCAAGGCTTGTTGATATCGGGTGTGATGTCGGCGAAATACGAAAGCTAATAAGTAAATCCTTTTATACGAAAAATCCTCTCTATGTAGGTATTGATCTTGATCATAGGAGATTGGAACAAGGTGCTGAAAGAATACAAATGAAGATTCCCGCAGTTTATATTCAGGAAGATGTTACTCTTGGACTTCATTTCATTCAATCACATTCTATTGATCTTATTTTTTGCGGAGAGATAATAGAACATTTTTCAAAGAAGTTTGGGATTCGGATGCTTAAGGAAATGTATAGGATATTGAAGCCAGGAGCATCTTTTTTGTTATCTACTCCTAATAGAGATAATACAAAGGGATTCAAATTTCATGTTTATGAATATTCAATTCCCGAACTAAAACAATTGATTTCAAAATGTGGATTTGAAATAACAAATGTTTGGGGGTGGACTACTACAGAAAGACGTATTTTACAAGGTACATCTAGGGCAGTTTCTAAAATATACAGTCTATTAAAAGAAAGTGTGCATAAGGATATAGTGGTCCCGCTCATGGCATTTATTGATCCATCTATTTCGGAAGCATTTTGTATTGAAGCTAAGAAGCCGGAGTTGCCAAATAAAAAAAGTGTGGATGGATGAACTTCTTTTTAAAGAAGGTCGTATATACAATTAATGGTCAATGGTGAATAAAAAAATTAAAGAAGAGGAGGGCAATGTGCAGTATAGGTGAGGGATAGTGAAGTTTAAGGGATTTTAATTCTAAATTTGAATTCAATCAGGAGGAAAGGTATGGTTAAGAAGAAAGATGAAGAAGAAGATTTTGAACTTGATGAAGATCTTGAGTTAGAAGAAGGTCTTGACGAGTTGGAAGATTCAGAGGATTTTGAAGAAAGCGTCGAAGAAGGAGAAGAGGGCGCGGAAGAGGAAGGTACAGAAGAAGAAACTACGGAAGAAGAAGGTACGGAAGAAGAAGGTACCGAGGAAGAAGGTACCGAGGAAGAAGGTGAAGAAGAGGAAGGCGAAGAAGAAGCCGGAGAAGAGGAAGGCGCAGAGGAAGAAGGTGTAGAAGAAGGGGAAGAAGAACTTCCCGGAGAAGAAGCTCGTTTTCCTGGAGAAAAGATAGCTCCGCAGAAATCAAAGAGGGCAGGAGGAGGAGCAAAGGTTAGCCGTTTGATAATCGGGGAAAAGCAAACCGTTGTTCCTTTGGCTTTCAAGCCTCTCGTTAGAGGTCTTGAAAAGTTTGGAAAAGTTGTCCATAAGTCTTCAATCACCGCTGTTCTTCTGGAGTCGAAAGATGGTGCCAATTTCGTCAGTATTGTTCCTCAATTATCAACTGCCGAAACAACAAACCTCTGGCTTAATCAGTCCGTAAAGGGAGATGCCGTCTTCGCACCTTCCAAAAAGTCTTTACAGAAAATGTGTACTTTTTGGGAGAAGCCCAGACGAGCGGTAAGGGTCATTGTTACCAAGGACACTATAGAAGAAGCTCTGGCTATCGTAGCCGAATATGCGACATGGTTTAAAGCCAACGCAATGAGTACTGCTAAGAAAAAAGAAGAGACGAAACCTGAAACAGGAAAAAAGGGACCGGTGGTAAGTAAACCTGCACCGGCTGGAGCTGGCGGCAAAGTGATTACCAAGAAAAAAGCTCCACCTCCGCCTCCAGTGGCAGCAAAGAAGACGGTTGCATCCAAACCTGGAACCGCTGGTAAGGTGTTAGTCAAGAAGAAACTTACCAAGTAGGTTAGGAATTGCATTTTTGGTCGGAAAGGGGCAGCTTGTCTGCCCCTTTTTATTGGAGAGAGGCCCATGAGAGAAGTTTTTCTAGATAAGGATAGCGCCAGAGATTTTCTTACGAGAAAGAAAGTTCAAGATTATAAGTTTATGGATAGATATAATCTTGAATTATTGGTTAATTCAAAACTTTCATCAGGTAAAATACACGCTAATGTTTTACCAGATCTTCTTAATCATTGTTTGGGAACCAGAGTAGCTTATGGATTCAACTATTGTCTTTCACATCCTATCACCAATAGAAATGTTACTGAAAACCTTTTAGAAATTCCTGTTCTGAAAGAGTTTCTAGCTAGAGGATGTAAGATTTCTTTTATTGGGAAATCTAGTAAGAAGTTTGAAGGTTTTCATCCTGATATGAAAGACTATAGTGGAGAATGGAAAAAACTTCCTACTCCATATAAGCCTATTGCTGATTGGATAGAAGACTGTTTGGAAAACTATGAGACTCGCTATGGAATGGAATTTCCTAAAGCAGACGTGGTAGTAACGAATGCTTTTCCTTCCTTTTTCTTTTCAAACATGATGTTTTATTTGATCAATTTGCATTATGCAAAAACTCATACCCCTGTTTTCTTGTGGGATTATGAATTGAGGACTCTTAGAACAAGTGAAAAAGATAATCTTCCCAAGAAATATTTCAGATATTCTGGAGCAGATAAAATCTTTTCAGTTGATCAATTCAAAACTATTGCTGATAATGCTTATTGGCTATTACAAATTCCTGGTGAAGCTCTAGATAGAATCAAGAGTCTTAATCCTAGAATAAGAATTTTGCCATTTTTCCCACCTTATAGCTTTCAATTTGGTCAGTATAATATATGCCCAAAGACTATATATCGTCTTGCATACATCGGTAACGATTCAGAAAGAAGACAAACTTTTAGAAAGTTCTTTACTCCATTGGAGAAGAAGAATAGATTAGATCTTTTTGGAGGAGGGATGTCTAGAAGGGCAGAAGGCTACGAAAATTTTGAAAAGTATATAGGTAATACAGAGATGCATGGCCCTATTCCGCAAGGGGATGTATGGAAGACATATAATCAAGCAAGAACTTGTTTATCTATTGCAAGGCCCAGATATTATGAAATGGGATGGATTGTTCATCGCTGGTTTGAAGTGATTCTCAGTGGTTGCATTTTGTTAGTCCCAGGAGAGATGCATGGAATCAGGCGGTATATGAGTAAATATTTTATTGTCAATGATGCGAAAGAGCTAGATGAAAAAATTCAGTTCTTTAATGATAAACTCACACATTCAAAGCTATTGCAATTCCATCAATGGCAAAAGAGATTTATCTATCGACTCTTCAATTCAGAACGCTGTGTTGATGTTATCCTGAGGGTAATAGGAAAATGAAAAAATTAGCTTATACAGAAACTAAAAACTTTCCTCCTTTTTTGGATCAAATTGTGCTTATGGATCCTAAGGATTTGGTGATTGATGCTTATGCCAGAATTCTGTGTACTAATTGCGGATTATATAATCGCGGAATTCTTTGCCCTCCTTTGCTTCCTCTCACTTATCCACAATTTAAAACCATAGATTCTTCAAGGGAATATTTTGATTCTTTTGATGAAGCCTACCTTTATGTGTTTAAAAATGATGGAAGAAGGAGATGGTGGTATCAAAAAGAGTGGGGAGACTTTGCTCACATTAAACTTCAGGTTAGATTAGGAAGGCAGTTGAAGGGAGTAGAGGCGAGTAGTGCTCGGAAGCTAACGCATTTAATGAAGAAAGCTGAATTAGTGAATAAAAAGAGAGGCTTTACTGTTGCCACTTTTATTCAAGGCCACTGTGACAAGTGTGGCAAATGTCCTAATAGAAGCAATCCTCCTTGCAAAAAAGGAGGCCTTCCTAGTCTTGAAGCTACAGGCATCAATGTATATTCTCTTCTTAAAAAGTTAGGTATTCCTTATGAGTATCCGGTTCGTAATTATCTTACGCAAGTAGCATTAATGGTGAAAAAAAATGATTCTTGATTTAGTAGACCATATAGAAATTAAAGAATGGATTCCTGAATTAAAAAAGCCTCATCCATGCTATCTGTATGATTTTAAGGCAATGGGGATTACTCCGTATCAACTCGGAGAGATCTTGTGGGGAAAGGAAGCGCTTCTTTTTGAGCGTCCCTTTAGAGAAAAAATAGGAGGGGTGAAATGTCCCTGGTGTGACTACGATTCTCGAAAAATGATAAGAGGAATAAGAAGAGAATACTGGCGTGGATATAGACTCCAAGATCACATCCAACAGCATAAGAAAAACATTCTTCATTATCAGATTTTGAAATTTCAGGGAGATTTATATTCCTTAAGATTAGGATTAGTGAGGCAAGGATGGCATGAATGTATGATGTTCATGGTGCAGTATACTTGCCAACTTTGTCTTAACCCCAGAACAGAAGGTAGAATAGGAATGTGTGCTATTCCTTCTTCGACCAGGAATCGTCCTCGGTGTCTAAAAGTTCTTGGCTATCCCATTGAACATATAAAGAAAATGAGAAAACATGACTGGTCTGTCCTTGGAATAATTGTGTTGATGTAAACCTTGCCTACAGAATTTCGTATATGGGTTAGTAAAATGGTTTATTGTTTTTTTTTATCTCTAAAAGAGGATGACACAATGAAGGATGAAAAGCTCACAGACTCTGAAATTCATGTAAGCGACAATTACAAAGATATTCTGAAATCGGTAGGGTGTGCTTTTATCTCTGGTTCACTTCTTACCAGAGGCTACGATTATTTTTTACATCCTGGTACAACGGTTCCGATAATGCTTTACTTTGGATCATCTTTGTTTATCTTTTTCTTAGCTATTATTTTTGGAGCAAAGCACTTATTTCCCAGTGAGGCGAATCATGAGTAACGCAAAGGATCCTATTAATAATGATCCAATGGCCTCTATTTCAGAAATAATTAGTCTGGATTATATATCAATTCGCATTAGAATTTCAGATTTTTCTCGTTTTGCCAATATGGTCATGGGATTGAAAGACGGAGGGACTTTCTTTCTTGAAAGACGGAAAGAATATCGTGTAGTTAAGGTCATCTTTGAACACAATCTGGATGAAAGTAAAATAATCATTGCATAATGCATGAATAATGGAGGTAGGTAATGGATGCTGATCTTACCAACTACGGGATAATAGAAGCTGATGGCGTGAATGATTGTTATTTACAAACAGTCAAGAGTCTTGTTCAATTTGGAGACATAGTTGTTTCAAGAGGAATGGAAACGAAAGAAGTCAGACCTGTAGTTCTTATTCTTTCAGATCCTAGAAAAAGATTTTTAACTTGTCCTGGCCGATGGATTAATCCTTATTTTCAGGTAATGGAAGCTATTTGGATTCTTTCAGGTGGGTCGTCGGTAGAGTGGATTTCTTATTATCTGAAAGATATAGAAAAGTATTCAGATGGAGAAAAAGAATTTCATGCTCCGTATGGAAAGCGAATTCGTGATTTTGGGGCTTACCGGGATGCGGTTTATACTCTTCGATCCGTAGTTGGTTATCCCCCCGATCAGTTAAAGAATTGTTTTGACTATCTTGATATTGATCCTGATACTCGCCATGCGCTTGTTACACTTTGGAACCCTGCTTTTGACAATATTGGGATGGCTACTATTGATAGACCATGTAATTTTGCTCTTCATTTTTTGATTCGCGAATCTGCTCTTCAGCTTACTGTCTATAACAGATCAAACGATATCCACTTGGGATTGTTTAATGCGAATGTAGTACAATTCAGTGTTATACTTGAAGCGCTCACTATGTGTCTCGGAAGACCTTTAGGTAAGCAGATTCATTTAATTAATTCTCTCCATTTTTATACAGATAGCCCAATAACATCGCGAATTTTAGCCGAGGATCTTGAAAAAAGGCCCTTCAGTGTATATGATTACGTTGCTCCTAAGCCTTTTTGGCTAAATTTCAGAAGATATAAAGATCTTGGTATGAATTATTCAAATTATCAAATTTTAGACATAGAGCTTAAGAAATTTATGGCTCTTGAACAGGCGATAAGAAATGGTGACTCAGAAGAGATTGTGGAAAACTACACAAGGGAGACTCTGTTCTTTAATTTTCTAATTGATGCAATTTTCTTGGCTCTATCCTATAGAGCTCTTAAGAAAGGGGATTTATCCTTGGCGTTCATGTGTTTAGATAAGGTTGTGGCAGCCGATATTTTTATTTCTTGTCTTGAATATTTGGTCAGGAAAGGAACGAAGGAGAATTTAATTTCTCCTGAAGTAATTATTGCAAAAGCTATGATTCATGATCATTTTTCTTTTCTTGGTCCTGAAAAAATAGCTAAAATAGATGAATATATTTTCCATCATTAAAAAGATATGTCTACCAATTTTCCACATCTTCATGTTCATACCTATTATTCCTTGTTGGATGGAGTTTTTGGTCCAGTATCTTATCTTAAAGCCTGTGAAGAATTAGAAATTCCTGCCATAGCTTTTACCGACCATGGATCTATGGGATCTCATGCTGAAGCTAGTGTCGAGAGTTCAAAGTATAAAACCAAAGTTCTCTTGGGGTTAGAAGCTTATGTCTCTCCTGATGTTGAAAAAATACAGAAAGTACGACAAGCTCTAGATAAGACGAAAGACAAGAAAAAACAAGAAATCTATAAGGCATTCATTCAGGAGAATAGGAGGGCTTATCATCTTGTTTTGATTGCCAGGAATGCTCAGGGGTATAAGAATTTAATTGCGATTAACAATGATTCTTGGAGAGAAGGTTTTTATTATAGAAATAGGACAGACTTTGCTCACCTAAAAAAACATTCTGAAGGGCTTGTGGTTCTCAGTGCTTGTCAGTCCGGAGTAGTAAGTGCCTTATTATTAAATGGTAAAAAAGAACGTGCAATTCAAGTTGCGAAACTTTTTAAAAAGATTTATGGAGGAAATTTCTTTTTAGAACTGCAATTTTTAGACATGCCAATTCAGGATGAGCTGAATAAGATGCTTGTTGAACTTGGACTAATGCTTGAGATTCCCTTTGTGCTCACAAATGATGTGCATTATATAAAGAAAGGAGATCATAAGTTGCAGTCCATTTTGTTGCACTTGGCAACAAAGAATAAGTTTAAAATGGATTCTGAATCAAACTTTCTTAAAACATTGGCAGATGCAGAAAAAGATTTTATAGAACATAAGAGTGTTCCTAAGAAGATTTTTCATCAAGCCATAGATAATTTGTTTAGAATTGTTGACTCTGCAAATTATCTAGTTGAAACTGGTAAATTATACTTTCCTTCTTTTGATCATACTACGCATTTCCTCTACGAACAATTTCCAATATCAGATAAAGCCGAATTTTTTAAAAAGATTATTATTCATAGAGCAAAGCAAATGCTGAAAGAAAAAGTAAGAGATCCTATATATAAAGCTAGACTCTCAAACGAATTTTCAGTATTAAATAAGCTAGGAGGAATTGATTATTTTTTGATAGTTGATGATCTGTTGCATTTTGTGCGAAGCAATGGAGCATTCAGTATGATTCGGGGAAGTGCTAATGGGAGTTTAATTGCTTTTGTTTTTGGATTTGGACTTATTGATCCAATAAGACATAGTATTATGTTTGAACGGTTTGTGAGTAAGTACAGAAGTCTTAATGATATAGATATAGATATTGATGTAAGGAGCGAGTTTAGGTCAAAAGCTGTTGAATATCTTAGAAAAAGATATGGTTCAGATAGAGTTATTTCAGTAGGAACTTATGGCCGAATGCAATTAAAATCTGCCATTAAAGATGTGACTAGAGTTTTAAAGGAACGTCTTGATGAGAGAATAGAAAATGCTAAAACTGAGAAAGATGCAGATAGACTGGCAGAAATGCAAAAGGATTTTACTTTCCAAGTTATTAATAAGGTCACATCCGTTATGGACGGAGACTTAACTGTTGATACAGCAAGACAATTTTATAATATTTTTGATAAATGGTATTTGAATAATAAAAAGATAATGCAGCGTTATATAGAACCTCTTATCGGAAACATTAAGAATGTTTCATTGCATCCTGCTGGAGTAATAATTACTCCAGATTCTGTAGATAAAATCCTTCCCATTAGAACTCAAGTAGATCCTCATAGTAAAGAGCGTATAATTTCAACTATGTGGGAAAATTCTCATACAGGAAGAGAAGATTTGAATGAAATAGGAGTAATGGCTTTAGATATATTAGGAGTCAAGACTCTGTCTGTTGTTTCAGAAGTAATGGATCTTGTAAAGAAGACTCGCGGAACGTCAGTAGATCTCTACAAGCTTGACCTTGAAGATAAAAAAACTTTGCAGATGTTTAACCGGAAAGAATTAACAGGGGTATTTCAATTCAGTGGAGGCTCTGCCAGTCAAATTATTAATATGACTAAGATAACTGAGTTCAATGATCTTATTGTGATAAATGCTTTAGCCAGACCTGGGGCTTTAGCTGCTGGAGCAGATAAGACTTTTGCAGCACGGAAGGCTAATCCTTCTTTAATTGAATATGATCATCATTCACTTAAGAATATTCTAAATGACTCTCTTGGTGTGATTGTCTTTAGTGAACACATATTGCGTACAGCGAATGAATTTGCCGGACTGCCAATTAAAGAAGCAGATAAGCTTAGGAAAATTATTAAGGGAAAAAATCTTGATCTCTTTAAAGCTTATCGTCAAGTCTTTATTTCTGGGGCTATGAAGAAGTGGAGTGAAGAACCTGATATAAAAGAGGTTGCAAAGAAAATATGGAAAAAATTTAGTCAAGCAGGAAGTTATCTTTTTCCTAGGGGACATGCGAGTAGTTATGCTCTTCTTGGATTCATTTGTCAATACTTGAAGGTTCATTTTCCTGAAGAATTTTTCACTTGTCATTTACGTTATCAGCCTCAGGCTAAATACGGACATGTTAAGGAGGTAGCAGGACGAATTTACAGCATTCAGTTTGCTATGCCTAACATAAATGCACCCAAAATGCAATTTGAAGCAGCTATGGGCAAAATTTGGTGGCCCTTGACGGCATTAAAAAGCGTAGGAGATAAGGCTGTTGTTAGTATAGTAAAAAATGCACCATTTATTTCTATAGAAGATTTTTTAAACAGGGTAGATAAGAGATTATGTAATAAAAGAGTTGTTACTAATTTAATTCTAGCCGGAGCATTTAAAGAATTCGGGAATAAACGTGCTGTTATGATGGAATATATTAGATTGCGTAAGGATAAAAGTCCTGATCTACCAGTTGCTTTTACTTCTAAAGAAACAATGGCAGTGGCTATGGAAGATATCTTCGGGTTTGAATTACAATCCCTATCTAGCTTGTATAGTAGTCAGCTTAAAATGTTTAAAGGATTAATGGGTCAAAAAGAATATAGAGATACTTCTCCCGGAGAGAGAGTAATGGTTTTTGGAAGAATTTCTCGTCTTCATGTTATCCAAACTAAGAAGGGAGATAATATGGCCTTTGTCATCTTGAAAGATGGAAAGTCTGTATTTAATATTACTCTATTTCCTGAAAGTTATGAGTTGGCTAAGGATTATTTTAAGCAAGGATCTGTCTTGGTGGTCTCGGGAGTTAAGCATTTTTGGAACAAAGAGGATTCTATAATTTTGAATACTGATAGGTCTAAGCTGAAACTTGGCTTTGCAAGTGGGTCTTGGGTTAAGGAGTTGTGAAAAAATTAGATTTTGCCGAAGAGTTAACAAGAACTAAGGTATTATTGGGGACACTGAGGGAAGGTAGAGTGACTGGTAAGAGAAAACTGAGTCATAAGACTATGTATAATAAGTTAATTCCTACAGAAGATCTAATAAAAATTCTCTATAGTCCTTCTCATTTTAATTTTCCTTTCTATTATCTTGAAGTCAAAATTGTTGGAACAAGTTTTACAGAGAATAATCCTAGGGCTTCTCGGCCAGGAGAGCCAGTATTAATAAGAAGGGATGTATTAATTCATGAGTTTTTTGAAAATTTTGGTAGAATCTTCTTCTGGAGTCCAGAAGAAACTTTATTTGATATGATAAGGAATCAGCCATTTGAAAAAGTTTTATCTTTAGCCTATGGAATGGAGAATGCTATTAGGATTAAAGCTGATCCTAAAAATCCTTTTGATTCTAATGCTATTGCAGTCTATGTTGCTGTTGATATTTGGCGTGAATTTCTGCTAGTTGGTTATATTCCACGTGGGATATCGGAATTCATTGCAGAGCGAAATTGGAAAGATAAGTTCTTAGTTTTAGGGGCCAGGGCCGATGGATTAGGAATGAAAGTGCAGATGCTTTTCCATAATTTTCCTATTACAAATGCGACAGGAGTTCGTTTAAACGCTAAGGATATGGAGGAAGAAGTTGCTAAGAATAATAAAGATTTTTTGTCATTGAATGAGTTGCGAAGAATTTTGGAGGATAAATAAAATGGGAATGCGAACTAACGTAGTTGGAGTTACTTTTGCTAATGAGGAATATGGAGTCAATAGACAAGAAATAATTAAGAAATTGTCTGGTAAAGAAAGAATTTTTCTGAAGAGAGAACCGAAAAATCGCTTTGATAAAAATGCTGTTGCTGTAATGCTAGATGGAAACACTCCTGTTAGAATTGGTTTCATTAAAGCAGAATTGGCTGGAATGCTTTCTGAAATGTGGAAAGAATATAAATTTCCTGTTAAAATTTCTGAAATCAGAGAAGGGGATGAAAGTTCAAATAGGCCCTGGGGAATATCCGTCGAGATTAAGAAAATAAGAATGTCCGGTTTCCGTCGTTAAAAAAAGGGGGTGGTTAGAATTCCTATCTATGAATATCAGTGTGTAGCTTGTGGAAAAATTTTTGAGAACATTGAATCTGTGAGTATCAATGATTGGGAAAATGAAAGGATCAGGGCAATTGAATGTATAGGGTGTAAAAAGTTTTCTGCCTATAAGATTGTTTCTAGATTCAAAATAGGAAGTAAAAGTTTAGATACTACAGGTAAGAGTGGGTATCAAGATGATACGCTTACTTTGGGTAAGATCATTGATAATGATGGAATCCCATACGAATTTAAAGCTGATTTGAAAAAGAGAGAAGAAAGAATCAAAGAAACAAAAAAGTATATAAAGGAAGTGAAAGAGAGAGGAAAGACATACGGCTTTGATCCTTTCTGTGGAGATGAAAAAATTGGAACTGATACTTGATCTTAGATCTAAAGAGTATGGGTTTAGAAACTTCACTTCTTTCGTTTTCACATGCTATTATGGAAACAAGAAATCTGCGGTTGAATGTTCTAGAATTCTTAAAGTCGGTAGATTGCGTTTTCATGATGCTTTGGAAAGCAGGGGGTGGCCTATTCGGAATAAAAGTCAGTCTAGTAGATTTGCAAAAAAGCCAAAAAAAAGAAAGTTGTATATTTATCAGAAGACAAGGATGAGAACTCCTTATATTTTTCCATGGTGCGCTATCCATACATATTATTGGAAATACCTAATGACAACTTATGAAGTTGCTAAGGCATTAGGAATTAGCCAGACATCTGTGTTGAAATTAATGAGAATCTATGGCATTAAACGTAGAAATCAGGGGAAGAGGAAATTTAGATGAATAATCTTTTGGATTTTTTAAAAAGAACAAAAAGGATGGCCTTCATTGATAGATGTGCAAATACTCCTCACATTAGACCGTATTCTGTTGCAGAACATTCTTATTTCATAGCCTTATTTGCAATGTTTTTTGCTGATCTGGAAAATGAAAGGATTTCCAGCGGCCATTTGGTTCTTGAAGAGGATCTGTATAATATAGCTGAAGTTGTTAAGAGAGCACTTCTTCATGATCTTGAGGAAAGTGAAACTGGAGATATATTGTATCCCCTTCATCATGAAAATTCTGAACTCACAATTGCATTGAACAATATCCGAAAAAAAGTTGTTGAAGAGAGGCTCTTTAATGGACTGTCTGTTATTGTGAGAAATGGCTATATACGTTTATGGAAATGTTCTAAGGATAATTCAAAAGAGGGCCGGTTAGTTGCTTGCATGGATAAATTTGAAATTCTTATGTTCGCCATTAATGAACTCGATATGGGTAATCATGCATTCCGTAGCTTGTATGATAATGCCATAAAAATAATTGATGCTGAGTTTAAAATTCCAACTGTTATGTTCGTCGTGAACGAAATAAAGATTCTTTATAAATGAAGATAAAGCCAGTAAGAAAGGAGGTGTGAACAATGGGGGAGATAAGTGTTCTTGGTACCAAAGGAGATGTCAAAATTATATGGGATCCATCGGTAAAGGTGGAAGTTGATTCTGCCAAAAAGCAGTTTGAAGAACTTCTTAAAAAGGGCTATCTGGCTTTTTCTGTGGGGAAAGACCATGAGGCTAGTGAAGAAATTAAAAGCTTCAAGCCTGTTCTTGGCAAGATGATTCTTGTTCCTGCTCTCGTAGGAGGATAGAATGGCATCATGGATATCCTGGACCAGTGGTAATGGTTCGCCAACGTCAACAGCAGCAACTTCAATAGACGATTCTACTGATTCTTTTTGTGCTGATTCTGCATGGTATTATTGGAATTCTCATTCCTCAACAACAGATTCTTTTACTGCAACTTGGAATTATTGGTCTAGCGGGACTGGACGGACTGTTATTGTGACTCCAATTCTTGCTGCTAGAGATCCTAAAGATCTTGAACGGTTTAGAACTATTCAGGCTGAGAGATTGGCTCGTGAAAAGAAATTGGCTGAGGAGAGAGAGGATGCAGAGAAGAGGGCTAAAGAATTGTTGCTTGATCTGATTGGCGAAGAGGAGTTAAAGATCTATGAAGAAACAGGCCGTATCTTGGTGAAGGGAAGAGAATATGATTACATTCTTTATAGCACCGGAACGGTAAGGAGACTTGAGAAAGATAAGATGTCTGATTTATGTATTCATTTAGTAGAGAAAGAGAAGTATCCCATGACAGATAATCTTATTGCTCTCAAGTTGCTGGCAGAAGCGAATGAAAAAGAATTTAACCGATTAGCAAATGTTCATAGGATAAATGATCGGCCGGAAGAGTTGCCGAAAATGGCATGTGCTAGGAGAAATAACTAAGCCGAAAGGAGAAGTGTATTTATGTTTTCATTAGCAAAAGTCACAAACGAAGTTTATTTAAGAATCGAGCAGTCCCCGGATGTTCCTCCTCTCCGGAGACATGGAGTTTATCAAATGGGAAAAGCCTTTTTTGATGTCATCACAGCGGCCTTGGCTGCGGGAGAAGATGTTACCATTCCTCATTTTGGTAAATTCAAAGTAGAAGAACGAGCTGCCAGGGTCGGGAGAAATCCCCGGACTGGAGAGAAGATTAAGATTGCCGCGAAAACTGTTCCTCGGTTCAGGGCATCCCGAGTTCTTAGGGAAAGGGTGGAGGGAGAAAAGAAACCTTCAGTTCCGGTTGCTGTGAAGAAAAAACTTGTAAAGAAATAACAATACGGTCCCGGATTAAGTTAGGAGAGACTTTGGTCTCTCCTAGCAGATTCTTTAAATCTAGGGGAAGATAAAATGGCGAAGAAGAAACTGGATAAAAAACCAACAAGTAAAGATGGAGTGTGGCTTTATGATCAGCTAACTAAAGTAAGATTCAGAGTTCGGGATAGGGCGTTTGAAGTAGATATGGGTTCGGAAATTCTAGTTACTGCTGAAGAAGATATTCATTTCCAGGTTGAAAAAATTCCAGCTATCTTAGGATATTTTGGTTCAATTACGGCATTGCTAGAAAAGGAACATAGGAATAAGGAAGACATCAAACGAAAACTTGAGGGGATGATAGACAAGGCGGTTAGAAATACTGGTATGACCGGAGAGGCTAGGATAGATAAAACAATTAAACGTCATCCAAAGTGGATAGAGGCGTGTGCAAGTGTCAATGCGGCGAGGGCAAATTGGCAACGTGCTAGATATCTTTATCAGGCATTAGTGATCAAGGCTTCTGTTTTGGAATCTAGGAGTGCCGATATTCGGAGGGTTCCTTCTGATAGCATTTTAGGAGTAGCTAAAGCAGATCTTTTGAAGATAGAAAGCGATTGATTCGAATAGCTATTAGAAGAATCTTCATTAAAATAGGGGGGGAAATAAGCTCATTCTCCCCCTTTTGATTATATAAATAGCGAAATGGGGTGCTTATGAAATGGGTATAATGCCCATATATACTTTAAACAATAATATGAATATTGACGAGGATAGGAATTAATGAGAATACTTCACATGGACTCAGACATTCCATCTGTGTTCTTCCCAATAGGGAAACTTTCAGATGGTGGAACCTGTGAATTTGCTACTAGTCAGTGCATGGAATTATGTCCATCCGGGGGGGAAGATGAGATAAATGAGCATGAGCGATTTGCTTATAATTTTTTTAAAACTCATACTGATGCGGAAATTTTAAAGAAGATGCTTGAAGATTATGAGTTTCTTTTGAGAGAAAAGTATAATGCTCACATGATCCAATGGTTTACTTGGGGAGATTGTCCGAGTAAATTGACACAAACAGTTGTATCAACTGTTATGAGTATAGAAAATAAAGGTATTCCTCAGTATGGTTTTACTAGAAATGAAGAATTATGGAAAGCTGTTCATTCAAATGATATATTAAACATAGGTCTTTCTATTGATGAGTTATATAAGGCAAAAAAAGTATCAATAGAAAGTGGAAAAATGATAGCGCATCCTGATTTTGTTTCAGGTTATGCAGAGATGATATTCAACGGAGAAATTGTTTCTCGCTGTAATGGATGGTGGTGTAAGACATCAACCGAAACAAGAAATAGCGATTGTACCCGATGCTTAATTAATGGTGAAGGTTGCTATTTTCATTAATGCGGAGAAAAGAGGATGGTGACCCTTGAAGGACAAAATTTATTATTTGAGAATTTGTGCTTACATAAAAATCACTATAGCCATTTTCCAATAACTTGTGAAGAGAAAGGGTGCGATTTTAATTGGCAAGAATGTAGAGATTGTATTCTCCACAAAGTAGAATATGATATGGGTAAGGATTTTCTGGGACTACCGTGGTCTAGAGATTTGTGCTTTGTTCATTGGCATTGTGGAAGATAACAGTTTGGGAATTTATAAAGAAAGGAGAAAATTATTATGAATGCAGACCAAAAACAATTACAAAGTATTGACGTAGATAAATTCCGGATCATTACCATTGATAATAAGGTTTGGCTTAGTCTACCGGAAGAAGATACTCAGTCTGGTGGTGCTTTTTATTGTGGAACCAGTTTTGATTTTTCTAAAGACTTAAGAAATTGGTTGGCGAATTGGAACATAGATCGATTAGAAAATATGCAATTATCGGCATCAGCGTCATTTGTGTCACGGAAACTTATAGTCGAAGAAAAGGAGATTTTTGAGACACTAAGAGCTAAGTTACTCAGGTGCAAACAATATGCACTCAATTATTATGAGAATTCCCTTTTCAAAAATTAAGATGGAATATAATAGCTAGGAGAGATATATGTCTACAATTGATTCTATTTGTCCAGGACCAATTGCTTTTTTCTTTAAGGCTATCTTGAGAAAGTTTTACGGAAAGAATATGGAGAACAATGAGTCACTGAAGAGATCTCTTTGTGATCATATTCTTGAAGGCGGGTATGGTCTTATGGGGGATGCTCTTCAATGTACGAAATGCGGGTATAGTAAATATCCAGAAGTTTTTCCTAATCTTTATTTCTATAGGCTACGTGGTAGAATTAAATGGAATTAGGGCAGAAGGTCAGAGTTGATTTTAAGGAGGTCCCTAAGTATGAACGTGATTGCGAGGTGGGGACTGTGATAAAGAAAGAGCTTCGGTTTTGGGGAACGCTGAGAGAAGCTGTTATGGTTACAATCCGGTTTGATCCGAACTATGTCAAGAAGCAGTTCCGCATGGCGTGGGGAATTGGTCAGATAGTTCTCAAGGAAGACGATCCCAGGATTGAAGTTTTAGAAATAAGTAAAGGGTAGGAAGATAGTATATACTAATAGCATAAAGAAAAAATTAATTCTATTGAGGGAGGAAAAATATGGGTAAGTTTTCAGGAGAAAAAGTTAGGGAAAAGACTAAGGAGATCGCGGCTCAAAGGAAGCGACAAAAGAAGAAGAGTTCAAGTCGTTTTGCCAGAAGACTTGTTGTCGTGGATGGGAAAAATTATTTTAGATTTAAGGAGACTGCGACAGAAAGTGAGTTTCCTTGGGAGGAGATGGGGATTCATTACAATTGTGGTCCAGACCGAAAGGCACAAATAAGGTGTATTAGAGATCATGTTGAAGAGAATTTTAAAGGCTTTGAGCCTTTTGATCTATGTCCGCAGTGCCTTTCTCTAGAGGAGGATAGAAAACGTGGGGGGGCAAAGGCTAAGGCAAGACTCAAGTTGAGGTACCGAAAACAGCGTTGTCTCCTAGAGGGAATTAACTTGACTCCCTTGCACAAGTTTTTTGAAGATGATGAAAAGAAATTTCCGAAGCCAAGAGAGTGTTTTGGAAATTATATCTTTCGCGAAGAGGATGAGGGCCATGATGTTTGTGAAAAATGTGTAGCTAAGACATCTTGGGGGAAAGTTTGTCAATCAGGACTTGGCTATCTTACTGTTGGCCCGACCGTAAGAGATCCTCTGATTTCAATGGCTAATAAAATACATAAGGAGATTGGGCATAATCCTTTCAGTATTACGGAAGGTCATAACTTTGAATTTTCTAGATCTGGAGAAAAGATAAAAACTACCTATTCTGATGTAGGCTTTTCGTTAACGACTTTTATTCTCCCCAAGGTTGTTAGAAAATATATGAGCGAAAACGCTCTTGATTGGAGTATTATTTATCCCAAATTAACGAGCGAAGAAATTTTGGCGGTAATGAAGGGAGTTGAGCTTGAACCTGATGAAGATCTTGATGAGGATGAAGATCTTAATGAGGAAGAAAAAACTGACGATCTAGAAGAGGAAGGAGGAGAAGAAGATGGTGAAGAAGAAGAAAGCGCAGGAGAAAAAGAAGGAGAAAGCGAAGAGGAAAAAGAGGAAGGAGACGAAGACGAAGAGTTCTTCAACGAAATAGATAAAGAGCTCAGCGAAGATGAAGATCTTGATGCAGAAGAAGAAGCAGTTAGTTCTTCTTTAAAAAAGAAACTTGAAACGCATTCGGCTAAGAAAAAAGCGAAATAAAATACACGCTGGCAGTAAAGGAGGAGATGGGCAGTAGTAAAGATGGTTCAAGGTAGTTGGAGGATTGCTTCCTCTGTGCCACGGAACGAAGCAGCATAGCAAGCGCGTCTTTCCATCTCTTCTCTCTCTCAGAGTAGAGGCTGCCAGCACAAATTAAACTATGAAAACAGAATTAACTATTGAGCAAAAACTTCAAAGGGATATAGCGATGCAGTCTCTTGGTTTAAGTATCCATAATACTAGCAAAGCTATTGAAGAATTGAGCACAATTATGTCAGAAGTTGCTTTATGTTTTAAAAATTATCAAGATACCGTTAGTTTCCAATACTTGAAAAATAGAATGTGGAATGGACGTGCTGGCAATGGCGGAATGAGGCAAGCAAGAGCACAGTTTGCTAAGGCGAAAAGATGTACTGATCCCTTCATCGCACGGAAGGGCTTGCCTCGTGGTAGACGCAATGACTGAGGGTATATGAGAAGTGATCCACTCCGACGGGGACTTTAAGAGGGTGTCTGCGTCTTGCGTGATCTCAGGAAAGTAACCCCGCTGCAAAATCCAATATAGGAGAAAGTGTCTCGTCCGGGTTCGAATCCTGGCTCAGTAATGAGTGGCGGAATCTGTCGCTGCCAGTACATGCAGAAGGGTAAGTAAAGCTCCGGCCGTAGCTGGATCGTAGACCTCAATGTGAACGCTGCTTATCTCTTCTGCTAATTAAAAGGGGAAAAATGGTTTGGAAATGGCTAAGATGGCAAGCACAATCTTATCATCCGTTTGGTTTAGATAATGATTCATGGTGTAGCTGTCATACTTGCATAGGTCATCACGATTGCGAATTTGATGGAGATCTATATAATACAAACGGTGATTGTTTAGCATTAAAATAAGAGAAGAAGTACAAAAATCTAAAGGAAGTAAAAATGATAATAAATGTTCTTTTAATTGATGAGCAAAATGGAAGATGGGGATGGACTGTTTCTGGAGATGGAATTGAAGGTGGTGGAAAAAAAACTGCAAGCGATAAAGAAGAGGCTGAGCAACAAGCAAAGGAATTTGTGAAAATGCTGATAAATACTGAGAAAGTAAGTCTTGCTACTGATTCAGTTATTCTTTCTATTCAGGGGCGACCTGTGCTTAATGCGGAGATAGAGACATGAAAGTTGGCACAAGGGTAAGGAATAAGTTGACAGGAGCTATAGCTCATGTGGTTTCAGATTCTTTTGGTGTATGTGGTGATAGCGAAGAGCTCTTAGTATATGATGGAACATCTTATGGTTGCGGCACAGATAAAGATGAAATAGAAGAAATAGAACAAATAGTTCCAATTCCTAATCCTGAGGAGTGTGGAGCGGGAAAGGGTGAGAAGTGCTGCATATTTCTAACGGTAAGCGCAAAAGGATTTGAGTGTGAGAGATTTTCTGGGCTAAGAGATACATTAATTTTTCGGACTATGAATGCTAAAAGGCATCCTGAAGAACCGTATCCAGACTGTATGGAATTTGGGATATGTAAAGTTATAGTAAGTCTGGCAGTCAGTTCTTTTGTGGAGAGCAAGTCATGAGTGAATGCGGAGGAGAGGGCTTATGCTAAATAACAGACCTTTTTTAAAGATGCGAACACTTAAAAAGAAACAACACAGGAATCTTCTTTTTTGGTTCGCTGCTATCTTTCTGATATGGGCACCCTTATTTGCCTATCTAGCATCGAAATGAAGGATAGTGGTTCGTGGAGAGCAAGCTATGAGCGAATGTGGATGTGAAGGAAGTTGTCCTATTTGTAGGGTTGGTGAAGTTGATGATCATAAGTGTGATCGGTGTGGAGCTGAATTCTGTACAAAGTGTCATGGCTCAACCAATAGACGTTATAGTTCTAATGTGTTATCGTGTAAGTGTGTAGATAGTATAATTGTAACAAATAAATAGAGGAGATAAGATGGGTCCTACGAAATGCAGTGTAGTGGTTGTTGCAGGGATTCTAGTTGGAGAACCAATGAGTCGGTATACAAGAGTGTGGGATTTCACTCAAGAAGATCTAGATAATCCACCAACCTACATTGATAAAACTGGCGCTGCTCTAAATTATGCTATGAGCTTACAAAATCCATCTAATGTGAATTGGGTTAAGTTTGAATGGATTTGGTATTGAAGGGAGAAAAAATGAATAAGTGGGCGGCACGTATGATCATACTGTCTATAATTTTAGCTTTATCTTGTTGGACTATCTATTCATATATTAACAGCGATAAATTCATTGTTGTCTTAAAATGGGAACCTATCATTTATGATTCTTCATGCGAACTTTTACCAGAATCATTGCTTGATGAAGTCGTTTATCATGTTTATGTTAGAACATTAAACGGATTTAAGGTGGAATTAATAGGAGTAACGAAGTCAACACATTTTGAGATTGATCTCGGCAAATATCAGAGGTGTGATATAGGAGTGTCAGCTACATTGCTCAAACGTAGTTCTCCTATATCGTGGGTAAGTGATCTAAAAAACAGAAGTGAATCTCCTTGTCCTCATAACGAATATCCTCATAAAGAAAAATGTATATGGTTATAAGGAGAACCAGAATGAAGAGAACAGGAGTAAAGGCATCAAAAGAGGATTTGGAAAAATTGATAAATCTATCAAGAAGAGGCTGGATACCAGGAAAGTGTATGATTGTATTTTCAGTTGGTGAAGGAATTAGAAGAGATGCGGCTACTGTTGATGCTGTGAAAACATGTCATCAGCTTGCATTGGTTTATGGATTGCCTGAAATTCCTGGTTATTATGGCATTACAGAAGATGGAGAATTTATTACTGCATAAGAAGAAAGGAAAAAGAAATGCCTTGGGATTGGTTTTGTCCAAATTGCGGAACTGATATAGATGGCGGTATGGCAGATGGTGAAGAAATGGAGCGTGAAATGGAAGCAGCTAAAGGCACAAGAAGAAGATGTCTTAGTTGTGGAGTCCTTGTTGATCACGATACAGATGAAATAATCCCAGACCATTTTTTGGAGGTAAGCATGGGATCAGAAACAGATAAATGTCGTAATCGTATAGCTAAGTATTGTGAGGGAATGGGTCTGGATTTAGGGTTCGGCGGAGATGTCGTTGTTCCTTGGGCTATAACTCTGGATCTTCCAAAGCCCTATACGAAGGTCGGAAATTCCCCTCAGAATTTAAGGGGAGATGCAAGGGACTTGTATTGGTTTAGAGATGGCGTGTTTGATTTTGTTTTTTCTTCACATCTTTTTGAAGATTTCTCACCGGAAGAAATGCCTTTTGTTCTTATAGAATGGCTTAGAGTGATAAAGCCAGGAGGATTTCTTATTTTATTCCTTCCTGATGAACAGCGCTACAGAGCTTCTTGTGAATCAAAACAGCGACCACGAAATGAGAGTCATAAAGTTGAAAACTTCAGCTTGCATTGGTTTCTTGAAAATATATTTCCAAAAACTATTAGACTATATACTCTCGAAGTTGTAGAATCGTATAATGTTTACAATGATTATTGTTTTGGGATTGTTATAAAAGTAGGAGGAACTAATAAAGATGAAGCTACAAAGCACACTTCTCTCGGAGACAATTCTTGCTGCCATTGAAAAGAGGAAAGAACCAGTGGGAATAATGAGTCTCGCTGATCCTTCTACTCCTCTTGTTGTGGAAGATGTTTTGTCTACTGGATTGCCAAATCTAGACAGAATTCTTGCTAGGTCTAAGGATGGCAGATGGGGTCTTCCCGTAGGAAGGATAGTAAGTATTAAGTCTAAACCTAATGTCGGTAAATCTTCTTTTCTTTTAAAGGTTGCCCTTGAAGCTTATAAGAGAGGGGGAGCAGTTCATATTGTTGAATCAGAACATGCTTTAGATCTTGACTATGCAAGGAAAATTTGTGCTCCAGTTAAATCCTTTTTAATTAGCCAGCCCGATACTCTAGAGGATGCTTTTAGAGCCATTGAGATAGCTGTAGACATGTGTTTGCTGGCTCGGCAGAAAACTGGTATTGCTGCACCCTATTTGATAATAATGGATTCTTTTAGTGGGTTCACAACACAGGCTGAATCAGACGGAGATTTCACCACTAAAGGAAAATCGCTAGGAGAACATGCGAGACTTGCAGCATTAGCTTGTCGTAAATTGACTGGTCCTATCGCTAAGTCCAAAGCTATTTTTTTGATTAGTCATCAGACGAAATCTAAATTGGGTGTATTCTGGGGGAATCCTGAAACGAACATAGGAGGAGATGCTTTTAATTTTCATGACTCTATTTGTCTCAGTTTATATAGAACGAATGCTATTAAAGATTCTAAGAAAAGAATTGCTGGACATTTTGGACTGATAAAGACAACAAAGAATAAACTTTTTCCACCTCATCGGTCGGTTAAGTTTAAAATTATTAATGGGAGGGGGTTTAGCCGGAATTTTGCAGTCCTTGACTTTTTGCTTGAAAGAAAATATATTGTGAGAAGAGGAGGATGGTTTAAAATGAAAGCTGATCCCACATTGAAATTCCAGGGCATAAATGAATTTTCTCAGTTCTTAAAAGATAACAAAGAAGCTAAGACAATAATTTTAGGATATTTGGCGAAACCTGTTGCGCTCGAGGAACTTTAAAGGATGGCTGCTGAAGAAGGAATTCCAGAATTATATGGGCAATTAAAAGAATTGTTTGAAGGAGTTTTGACGATCACATTAATGGCAATTATTTTAAATCCTAAAGCTATAGAAGAAGAAGGAAAAGCGAGAGATTGGGGTGAAGTTGGGGATCTATCTAGAGAAAAAGCTGTTGAAATAACATTAGGATTCTATTCAGATTTTTTTGAAGCTCTTAAGAAAATAGCTAATGAGATTAAGAAGGATATCGATGGAGAAGAAAAAGTGTTTCATTAGAATTGCTGCCATAGGAGACCCTCATTTAACAAATTCCCTCCCTTATACTTCCGTTGGATCAGATTATCGTAAATATCAACTTATGGAATTTTTAGGGTCTTCATTCCAAAAAATAGTCAAAAAATCAGTGGATTTAATCGTTGTTCCTGGAGATTTATGCCATACTACTCTTCTAGATAGTGATACATTATTCTTGCTTATTCATTTTCTAGAACTCTGTCGAGTCAATAGAATCCCGACCGTAATCGTTTCTGGGAATCATGATATAGACCATAAAACTTCAATCCTAGATTTTTTAACTATCTATAGGAAGCAATGTAGAAATATTTATTTCAAGCAAGGAGATTTGGGAATATATCTTTTCAAGGAAACGGATACTCCAATTAGAGTGGTGGCGATAAGTCATTGTTCTGATGAAAAGTTTCTTCTTTTAATGCGTAACAATGGGGCTCCTGTTGATCGTATTTACTATAACATTTTAGTCGGCCATGCAGGAATTAAGGGAACATTGCATGGATCAACTAAAAGTATCAGGGGGATCAAGCCAGAAAATCTTGAAGGTATAGCGGATGGTTATGATTTAATGATTTTTGGTCATCATCATTATTTCCAACGTATTATTCCTAATGCTTTTTATTCTGGATCAATTCAGCAGACAAGAATGGATGAACGAAATACTCATCCGGGGATTGCTTTTTTTGATCTTCCTGCTTTAAAAGTTTCTAGATTATCCAACAAATATAGTCCACGATTTGTAGTTATAGATGATTATTCTGTAGACCGTGAAATAATAAGGAATAATATAGTCAAACTCGTATTGGATCTAGATAAAAAAACAGAAGAAGAAAATATTGATTTTATTAAAAGAGTTTCTGAATGCGAACCTTATTACTTAATCATGCCACGTACAAAAAAGATCCATAAGTTGTCTTCTGCTGGTAAAGAAAGAACAATGCTTGCGAAATCCAGTAAGGAGAAGGTTTTATATACTGTAGTAAAAGGGTTAGCCGAACAGTCAGCTAGAATACCAAAGTTTGAAGAACATGTAATGTCTTTATATAAAAGAATGAAGGAAGGAGAAATTAGATGAGCATAGCTGAAAACAGACAATGCCCTTTGTGTGAACAAATTGTTCCGATTACAATAAAAGGTGTTCCCGTTATGAATGCTCCTGATAAGAAAGTTGTTTTTCATCCAGGTTGTATTGATAAGATTATAGAAGCTAAGAGAAGATATGACGAAGAAATTGCCAAGTCCTCGGGGTAAAAAGGCCAAGCAAGGAAAGCTTTATGTGGTGCGGAATGAAGAAGGAATGGTTGTAAACATTCTGGATTCTTCGGGAAGAAGAATTGATGGAATAAAAACTTTTAAATATTCTGCTACTGCTGACTGTTTCGATTATGCTGTTATAGAAGTAGAAAGTAGTTCTTTAGTTTTTCTTGATGAAGATAAAACAAAATGTCTTTTTGAAAATGAACTTGTTTTCGAGAGGGCTAAGTCTCCTGTTTATTCGCCAGAGATTCCAATTAGTGGTACTATTACAGTTGAGGGAAAAGCTATTAGTTTTGTGAGTGAAAAGAGAAAATTTGTTCCTGTTAAGAAGAAAAAATAATTAATGACTAAAATGATTATAGAAAGGAGGTAAGTTAATTTATTGTTTCTTTTTCTAACGAGAGAAAGGAGTGAAAAATGGGAGATTTGTTGAAGCTAGAAGGCATTAACATAACTCTCAAGGACGGGAAAAGGCTAACGGCTAAGGAATATTTACACCTGCATGAAGGAATTCCATCAGAAAATTTAATGATAGAAGCAGTAAAGGAAAGTAAAAAGTATGGAAAATCTATTATTAAGCACCGGAGACCATCTCGTCCAGCGACAGAACTTAGAGGAGTATTACAGACTAAGGTTTTTTCCATAAGAGAAATCAGAGAGGAGGAATCAAAAATGGCAAATCATGGCACCGCTGCAAAGCAATCATTCAGAAGGGATCTTCTACTTTTCTTTATGAAGCATCCTAGGGAATGGTTTTCTTTAGAAGACTTAGCTCACGCGATAGGAATGAAAAATCCCCGCAGTTTGTCTTCATATCTGACAAAGTTCATGAGATTTTTTGGAGATCAAAAGGGACTGTTAGATAAAAAGAATCTTGTTGGAACCAGAAATTATGTTTTTTCTTGGAAAGCTGAGTCGGAAAATCCAAAACAAGAAACTGACATTCTATATTTAAAATTTCTTGAGGACCAAAACAGACAAAGAAAATCTATTAAGCGTTCGGGGGGAAAATTGTCTTCAGAACTTGAAGGAGCGGTAAAGGCTTCAACTAGGGAAAGACTTCCTAGTGCTATTCTTGAAAGTCCTGAGTTCACGGTTCTGCTTAAGCAAACAATTGGTCAAATAATTCAAGAGATTCGTCCGTCTGTAACTAATTCGGGCATAGATATCAATATAAAGGTTGGAGGATATGTAGATATTCTTTTCGGATTTGCCAAAGATGTCAGGTAGATTGATAAGAATAGTAGCTCCGCATTTTGTAGCTGGTTTGGTAACAGATGGATCTCAGTGTGCTCCTATTATTTCCTATATGAGAAGATGGTCTCTTGGAGATATAATAAGATATTGTAAAAAGAAAAGATGGGAGTACCAATTTCTTAAATGATCTGGAGAATTCTATGCGTGTTAAGAAATCTACTGTTCCCGAGGGGAAGTGTGGTGATTGGGAGGTGAAGAGATTTACAATTGATAATAGGGGAGCATTTATTCATAATTTGAGAGAATTAATGCATAATACTCACAGGTATGTTTCTCCAGAAGTCTATACGATGTTGACACATAGGGGAGGTTTGATTTGTAGTGATACACCTGCTGAAAGAAGAGACATGCTTCCTTTTATGAAGAATGCAATGGGAACAGTTTTAATTAGTGGACTTGGATTGGGCGTTGTAGTTGTAGCGTTATGTGAACTTGATGGAGTAGATAAAGTAATTGTCAACGAAATTTCTAAAGAAGTAATAGACCTTGTTTACCCTCATATTCAGCATGAAAAACTTGTCATAAACCATGCCGATGTTTGGAAGTGGCATCCTGGAAAAGAAAGATTTAATACGATGTGGCATGATATTTGGCCTGTAATTAGTGAAGATTTGGTTGAAGATTCTAAGAAACTTCATAGGCGTTATGCTCATTGGTTAAAGAAAGGAGGTTGGCAAAAAAGTTGGGGAAGAGATCTTTTACGCTGCTACTATAAAGAGGAGATTCTGTAATGAAAGTATTTATGGGCAGATTAGAAAGAAAAGTTGAAAGAAGGAACAGAGGCGAAATAGACTACATACTGGATGAAATTATTAAAATTAGAAAAAAGATGTTTAATCTTTGTCATGATCCTAGCTGTAAGGCAAAATATAGTTCTGATCTCTGCTGTCCAAGAAATTGTGATAACCAAGCGTGTGAAGACAGATTAGATCTAGAAACCGCAATACTTTGGCAAATTTTTGAACTGACTAGTTTTTTTTCAGATATGGTGGAAAAAAGCAAAGAACAAAAAGGCAGAATTACTGTTGGAATTGAACGCAAACAGTTTTTGAATGAACTTGGAATCTTTCGGAATATTATACATTTTGCTTTTGTAGTTATAGGACTTCATGATGAAAAATATGAAAAAGTTTGTTTTTTAATTGATAACTTACTGACTGAGATTCGTCATCTTTTTAAAGAACTTCATCCCGGTAGATCTAAAAATATATATTATGTCAAAGGGAAAAGTGAGAGAAAAAAGAAAATAAATGCAAGTTATTGAAATCAAAAACAGACGAGTTTATCGAGGTCCTGGATTTTATGTCGGCAGACCTAGTCCTCTAGGCAATCCTTTCTCTGTGAAAGTGTATGGCAGGGAAAATGCTATTAAAAAGTATAAAGTATGGTTCTATAAAAATAAAGATAGTTTAAAGATCTCTCAAGTATTGGACCATTTAATTGAAGAAGTCAAGGCTAAGGGAAAATTAATTCTTATCTGCTGGTGAGCTCCTCAATCTTGCCACGTAGAGATTCTGCGTGATTATATCTTTAAAGAATTAAGTAGAAAAAAAGAGAAGTGAATATATGCTTATTCCAATTCGGATGAAGGCAACAAACTTTGTTTTCTATGAAACTTTAGATCTAAATTTTGGAAGTTTCAAAGATAACTTAGTCTTCATTACTGGAACGAATCTAGATACCGCAGGTTCTGAAAGTAATGGGGCGGGAAAATCGATCCTTGGAGATTTGCTTACAGATCTCCTTTTTGACAAAACAATTCGTCGTCACAGTCCAGAAAGCTTTATTGGAAAATTTGCAAAGTGGACGTATGAGTATATTGCTTTCAAGGATCCTGCCTTAAAATGTTATTGGTATATCAAAAAATATCGCAATCATCATGTGTTCGGGAGTAAAGTTTTCTTTCTTAAAAAGATGGGTGAAGAAGTCTATGATCTGAGTAGGAAAACAAAAGCGGATACATATACTGTTATTAATAGGGAATTAAATATAAATTGGGGAACATTTTGTAACCGAAATTTCTTCGGTCAGAGAGATTTTAATAGATTCTTAAACGTCGCTGATACCAGGAAAGCTGAAATCATTATTGATATCCGTGACTTACATGATCTTCAGAAGTGTAAAAAACTTTCTCATGAGACTTTTAGGAAAGTTAGAGATGAAAAAGAAAATGTAGTTGTTACTCTTAATAAATTCGAAGGAGAGCTTAGAGTTCTAGAGGACACGGAAAATAGATTATGTAAAGAGGTTGAAAGATTTAAGGAAGCTGCCAGTGTAGCAATGAAAGAGTTAAAAGATTCAGAGATAGAGGTGGCTGACAAATTAAAGTATGCTATTTTACAAACAGTAGGAATAGAAAAACTACGTTTTAGAATCAGTTCTCTGAAGCATGACATAGAAGAGGCGAATGAAATAATAAATAAACTTGCTCGCGTTCGAGACATGGTGGCTAGGGAAAAAGCCCAAATTAGTCTGAAAACTCAAGAAAAAGGAAAGGTTTCTGTCAAAATTTCGCAGATGATTTTAGAGGTTCGTGACCTCAGAAGCCATAAGTCCACTGTATGTGATAAATGTGGCGTTAAACTCACCCCTGAGAGGGTTGAAAAGGTTATAAATGATGATAAAGTAAAGATTAAGGAGTGTAGAAAAGAAGTTGAGAATCTTGAAATTGAAATTGAAACTCTGGAAAAGACCATTGTGAAGAGTAGAAAAGAATTAGAGCTAATTACAGAAAGATATAAACGCTTAGGACCAAAAATTCAGCATAGAGAAAGTCTCTTAAAAGGATTGCGTATTGCTGAAAAATGGGAGGCAATGGTGGCATCTTTTAAAAGAGATTTAGGCAAAAACAGTGAAGAAATAAAAAGAATTCAAAAGCAAATTGAATTTCCTAGCGGAAAATCTACGCTTGAAACTATAATGATTAAAAAGAATGAATTATTAGTCAGAATAAATACTGTCCAAATGCTTTTAAAGGGAATCAGTATAGAAGAGGCAAAGCATGAACTATCGGAAGTAGCATACGATAAAACGATGCGAGAGCTCTTTGATGATTTTCTTACTAATCTTAATCTCCATTCTTCTGATTTTCTTGATGTTTTGTCGGATAATGACATCTCGGTTTTTTTCAAACCTAAAAAAGAAATGAAGTCAAAGAAAGTTGTAGATGAAATAACCGTTGAAGTAAGTGTTAATGGAGAAAAGCCGCGAGATGTAAGAACATATTCGGGAGGAGAAATTTCTAAAATAGAATTCAGTACGCAAATGGCTCTCTTTAGTTCTGCTGAAAGTCCTATTGCTTTGCTTTGGTTTGACGAACCTTTTGTCGGTACGGATGGACCAGGCAGAGATAGGATGGTGGAATTATTGCGTCAAAAGGCAGATGAAGGGACAAAGGTGTTAGTTATTACTCATCATGATGTTGTCTCTGGCTACGGAGAAACGATCAATATTGTAAAAAAAGATGGAAAGAGCTATATAGAATAAAAAGCTGGAGATGACAAATGACCAAAAAACTTTCTATTTATGAACAAAGGGAATCTTTTGTAATAGGATGTAAGCTCATTGAACAAGTTAGGAAGACTTATTGTCAGGAATTTTTGACAATGGGAGTTGATCCAAGTATAAATTCTACTGGATGGGCTATAAGAAATTCAGATATTTCTGTTAAAGTAGGCACTATTACAGCTAAGAGTTCTGGATTCAGTAGGCTAATAAGGATAGAAAGAAGGCTGCGTAAAATATTAGATGGTATTTCTCCTTTTATTGGAATTGAAGGTTATGCCTACAATAAAAAATATGGTCGGGAACAAGCAGGTGAACTTGGAGGAGTAATTAGGCGATTATTCTTTTTCAAGAAAAGACCTCTCTTAGTCATAAGTCCTCTTACCGTAAAAGCCTGGGTTAAGGCTGCTAAAAAAAATCAAATTTTGTTAGAGATTTACGATCAATTCAAGATTAAAATAACAAATGACGATGCTGCCGATGCATTTCTGCTTTCAGAAATAACCAGAAATGCTCTTTTATTAGCCCATCATGTTGTTACCCTTAAGTTAGATTCAGATAATATTAAGGATTATTTCGGAGATTGTGAATATATTGAACAAAAGGGATTGAAGAAATTATTAAAGTATCAAGCAAGTTCCTTATTTAGACTCATCCTTAGTCATGGGAAACAGGTAGCCTTTTTCCTAAAATCTCCCACTCTCTTGAAAAAATAAAATAGAATATTGTATATTATTTTGGGTAATAAATATGGATACTGACTCGGAAAGAGTAAAGCGACTTCTAAAGTTGTATAGTGAAAAGATTGAGAATTTTAGTAAGAGACATTTTGTTGATATCACTTGCTTTCCGCAAGGAAGGAAGAAGACGCTAGGGGGAATTTATAAATGTCGTGTTTTGAAACGGCATATTTATTTGTGCAAAAGTTCTTGTCGCAGGAAATGTCCTGAATTTCTTAGTAAAGTCTACTTATGCATGGAGTTAAATTGTACTTCATGGCCTGTTTGTACTAATTCTAACTCAGAGAAAGAAGTTAGAAAAAGGTGTAAAGATCTTGGGTTTTATGATAGACGTAAGAAATTAGATAAAGTTTATGATCAATTCTTTTTATTATTTAGAGTATATCGTGGATTAAAGATTGATTCAGAAAGGACACTTACATTTTTGAATAAAAGAAAGGCCAGATCTGAAAATGGGAAAGTTTGATCCAAAAGCAATAGCGAAGAGAATCAAGCGATTAGAAGAAGAATCAAGAGACAGGATGAAAATAATTCTGAAATCAAAAGAATTACTTCAATTAATACCTCCGAAGTCCACTTCGCCCACCGATGCAATTCTGTTATTCGGATCACATAGGGGAGAAAAGATCTCTAGTCTTTTATCTAGATTTGAAACTGCTCCTTATGTTATGAGATATCTAGCCCAAGATCCAACGATTCCTCCAAAGATTAGAAAAATCGTACAGAATCTAATTCAATTTTACGACCCATTTGCCGAAGATCACTCTCGACTCAGTGAAGGACTGAACGTAAGAGAAATTTCTCCGGAAGAGGAGGATAATATTCCATGGTAATCCAAAATTTTAAAAGTTTTTTTGATGGAGTTTCTGGACTAAAGATTTTAGTGATAGGAGACTTAATCCTGGATGAATATATCTGGGGACAAGTATTTCGTATCTCTCCAGAGGCTCCTGTTCCGATAGTCACAGTTGATCATTTGTCTTATAGACTTGGAGGCGCAGGGAATGTTGCAAGTAATATTGAAAGTCTTGGTGGATATCCTATTCTTTGTGGAGTATTAGGAGACGATAGAGAAGGGCAGATATTCAGAGATATCGTGGAACATAGAAAAATGGGGAAGGCAGGAATCTGTACTGAACTTTCAAGATGGACTTCTAAAAAGACTAGAATTATTGCTCATAGTCAGCAAGTGGTTCGTCTTGATAGAGAGAGTAATTACCAAATAGAGTTAGAAACTTATCAGCAAATAAAGCAGAATTTAAGCAGATTGACAGATTGCGGAATAAAAGCCATAGTCATTTCTGATTATAATAAAGGAGTTATCAGTAGCGATCTGATGAGAGATATAAGAGAATTTGCTGCGGGAATAGGAGCTCCTATTATTTCAGATCCAAAGGGCAAGAATATGCAACTTCATAAATATTTAGATTTAATAACTCCTAGTTATGTAGATGCTGCGCATTTTTGTCATGTTGACCCGATTTCTAAACGAGGTGTGTATCTTACAGGACTGAAATTGTTAGGGGTTTTGAAATGTGGATCGGTACTCTTAACTCAAGGATCACTTGGGATGACTCTTTTCAAGAAGGAGCCAAGGATTACAGAAACTAATATTCCGGCAGTTGCTAAAGAAGTTAGCGATGTCACTGGGGCTGGCGATACGGTGTCTGCGGTTATGGCCTTGGGATTGGGAGCCGGCTTAGATATGGAAAATACTGCTATTCTTGCGAATGTAGCTGCGGGAATCGTTGTAGGGAAAGTCGGTACAAGTACAGCTTCAATGGCAGAGCTTGAAAAAGCATTGTCTCGGGAAATAGAAAATAATAAGAACAAAGCGTAAGGAGAAAAAGTGAATAAAATTATTATTACCGGAGGCTGTGGCTTTATTGGGAGTCATGTAGTGGAGCATTTCCTGAAGAATACGAATTGGGAAATATGCATTCTGGATAAACTTACTTATGCTTCCAGAGGATTTGAGCGCATAAGGGACATCAATGCATATCATGAAGATAGAGTTCTTCTTCTCACTACAGATATAACAAGGGAAATTCCAGAAGGAATTTTGCACGAAGTCAGAGGTGCGAATTGGCTTTTTCATCTTGCTGCGGAGACTCATGTTGATAATAGTATTCTGGATCCTAAGCCATTTGTTATGAGTAATTTGCTTGGTACATTCAATATTTTGGAATTTGTAAAGAAGTTACCTAATTTAAAGGGGATGCTTTATATGAGTACTGATGAAGTCTTTGGTCCGGCTTCAGCATACGATGCCTTTAATGAATGGGATAGATATAATTGTACGAATCCATATAGTGCTACTAAAGCCGGAGCAGAAGAACTCTGTTTGGCTTATGCGAATACATATAGCCTACCTATATTTATCGTTCATACTATGAACGTGTTTGGAGAAAGACAGCATCCTGAAAAATTTATTCCAATGTGTATTCGTAAGATTCTAAGAGATGAAACTGTAACTATTCATTCTGATATAACAGAAACTATTTCGGGGTCAAGGTTCTATATTCATGCCAGAAACTTTGCGAATGCAGCTCATTTTCTCTTAGGCAAATTTGAAAGAAGACAGAAATATAATATTGTCGGAGAATGTGAAATTAAAAATTATGTCTTGGCTCAAACCATAGCTGAAATTATGGGTAAGAAGTTGCATTTTGAAATGGTAAATTTCCATGAGAGTAGGCCAGGTCATGATTTACGCTATGCTCTTGATGGATCTAAAATGGCTGCGATGGGATGGAGGGTTCCAATGACTTTTAGAGAATCGTTTGAGCGAACAATCAAGTGGACTTTGGATAATCCACGTTGGTTAGATTGGAGTATCTAATGCAAGAACTTCAAATTAAGAAAGTAAAGAACTTTATTAAGGTCTTAAGTCATCTTGAAGATCTTGAGGCTAAACTTAAGAAAAGTAAAGATGAACAAACTTTTTTTGAAAAAGAAATTCGTGATCTCGAAAGTAGGCTGGAAGCTATAGCCTGTCAACTTAATGGTCAAAAATTGGATTTATATCCACTTAAGAAACTTGAAAAGGAGTAAGGTAATGAGTGGAAAATGTATGATTAAAAAGGTGGGGCACAAATTAGGTTCAAGTTTTAGATATACTGAGATCGATGGATGGAAAATTGCTTTTGAGATTTTAAAGATTCTTAAAAGACAGGGGTTTAAGGCTATTATCACTGAAAAATTAGTTCAAGACGAAGACTATGAACGCATGCCTCCGGAGGCTTATATTGAAGTTAGATGGGAGTAAGGTATGCCAGGAGCTACGACTAGAGCAACAGATGCTGGACAACAAACTGCGCAAGGTATTATCCAAACAGTTCATTTAATGTATCAAAATCATACTGCACTTTCTTATCTTCGTTCTCTTATTAGATTCTTGCAGGAAGAAGCTCAGCGTCGTGAAAAAGAAGAAGTTCTTAAAGGTCTTGAGAAGATGAGGTAGCTATGAAGGAAGGAACAAAAAGCTTGTTGTTTGGTTGTCATCAATTTTTCTTGCATCCTTTATGGGTGCTTTTTGCATGGAGACTTGAATACAAAGAATGGCCTAAATTCTGGGAAATTGTTTGTATTTTTCTTCATGATGTTGGACTTTGGGGCTTAGATTATTTAACTGATCCTTATCAGAAAAAAGCTCATTGGGAATTAGGAACGTGGTATGGATGGAAGCTCTTTGGCATGAAAGGACTTTCGCTCATTGCCGGACATACTCCTTATTCTGATTGGCCTAAAAGTAGATTATGGAAAGCTGATAAAAGAAGTTGGCTTGTGGCTCCTATTTGGTGGCTAAATTTGAATTTTCATATTGAAAATTTTCAAACTGAAGCTGCACGTCCTAGGATATGGAAGAAATTAGTAGCTGAGGAATTGAAGAAGAAAGAATTTTTCAGTTGTAATGATCTACATCGGAAGAATATACCTGTTCAATAGTGCTCTTTTTTATATACCTATCTAGATGAATCAGTCTTTTAGGGCATGGTTAGGTATGGCTTGCCTTTAAAAGATTGTCTGTGGGCCGTCTGGATGGCCTTAAAAAATACCGGAACATAGGGGCTTAAGCCTATTTTGCTAATTTAGGGCGCTGTTGCGTCTATTTTTAAAAGGTATGGCATAATACACTTTATGGCCGGACTTGCAGTGTGGGTTGTCTCGAGGGTGCAGAGCAAGCTGTTTTTTTTAGGGCGCAGTGGTAGTAAACCCTTTTTTTGATAGGATTGTTATGCGAATATCATTCATTTTTGCTTGGTATGATTTTTGGATTGGCTGGTATTTTAATAGAAAAAGTAGACAGCTTTATATTCTTCCAATACCGATGCTAGGGATTAAAATTCAGCTTGGTGTAAAAGAGGGTTTTTTGCCAGATATTTTTTAATAAAGATCCCTGCTTTGTAGCTTTTTTGCTTTTAAATCTTTTTCAAGCGCTTTAATCTGTTTTCCTGTTAATATGTTTAACATTTCTTCTCTATCAATAATGTACCTATCTACATAGCCTAGACCGCATATCATTATTTTTGCTGTATCTGCGAGCATATTTGCTTCTTTAATGGAAATATTGCCTAGAACGCATAATACTTCATAAATATCTTTTTCGTGCAAATGATCATGTCCTTCTTCTTGTAATTCACTTTTTATACGTCTATCTAATTCTAAAATTTCCATTAGTGTTTTGTCGGGGAAGATTTTGTTGTGGATATATTGGTATGTTTCTGAATTCAGGTGGGATTTAAGATAGCTTAAAATTGAAAATAAAAAAAAGCTTTCTTCTGGAGTCTCTGGCGTAGTTCCAAAAGCAGGTCTTCCATCTGGTGTGCCGACATAATTATCTTCAATAGAATATGTTTGGTCTTGAAGATCTCTTACTTCACTGAAGCTATAATTGTATACTGGAATTTCTTCTCCATCTATCTCTGAGAGAATGTGGCAAGCTCTTATTGGTTTGAGAGCATGGTTCCAAATTCCATCAAGAGTTTTAATTATAACATTCATAACCCAAGTATATTCGCTTGCTCTTTCTGGGTCAAATAAATGATAACCTGCAAGGATCCTAATTTTACATTCCTGCATCAGGTCATCCAGATCCATGCTTGGAATATAACTTCTTTTTCTACATTCAAACATGATTTGTTTAGAATATTTCTTTAAAAGCTTTTCAGCTTCTTCATTACTTAAAACTGTAAGCTTTGCGCCAAGATTGTCAGCTTGAACTTGAGAGGCTTTTTTCTTTTTTCTTAGCTTCATCTGCGTTGCCTTTCTCTATTATTATAATTATTTTTCAGTTTCATTAGGAGCGCTTTGTATACTTTTGCGGATATATGGCTTGTCTCGCTTATTATTTCAAATGTGGGATAAAATTTACGAACTGAATTGTCTATTAGGCCAATGCCTATAACTTCAATTCCGCTTCTTTCTATCTTACGTATTTGTTCTTTAAGGTCTTTTTCAAGTAAGTTATCATCAGTATAAGCTGCACTCGGCATACCATCACTGAGAACAAAAAGTATTTTTCTCTCTTCTCTGCGTTCTGCTAATCTTTTTGCTGCCCAGACTATAGCTTCATTGTCAAAGTTATTTCTTCTGGCTTGAATTAAAGGGATTAGCTTGCGCACATTATAATAATTTTCATTAAAGGCTTTCACTATAATATGTTCTACAGGTTCTACCCGATTATATCGGTAATGGGCACACATTCTTTCATATTCACTCTGTAGCTTAAAGACTTCTTTTGAACTTTCGGCCTCAAGTTCAGCGGTTGTAAAGGTTAAAATTTCAAAGGGAATTTTAAGTGCAAAGAGGGCATCTGAAATAGAAAGTAAGGTTGGTCTTAACATATCTATTTTTCTTCCACCCATTGAGCCAGATACATCGTTAAGTATAGTCACAGCAGTATTTACTTTTCTTCCGGGAATTTTTCTTTTGTAGATTTTACCATTTCCTAAAAGAAGTTTGTAGATATAGGCATCATCAATTATGCCTTCGCTTTGTTCAAATAAATAGCTTGATCTTTTTTCTGAAATAAGTAGTGGCAAAATTTTTGTCTTTAGTCTTTCTACTTCTTTATCTATTTTGGCAACTATGTCGGCATGTTTCTTTTCTAAAACTTTGATTTGGGTCTCGGTAGTATCGTTAACTAATCTATTCTTGAAAGGATTGTCAATATGTTCTTCTACATCATATATAAGAATTCTTGGGTGAGGAATATGTTTTTCTCGGTCACTGTTCCAGTTTTGAACTCTTCTGCCAATTTCATCTGTCAGCATTTGCATTAATCCTTCAGATAGGATCAATGGCTTTTCAAAGTCAGAATCGTCAGAGGATAATTCTGTTGGGTTAAGTATTTTTTCTAAATCTTTTTCAAGATTTTTGCCATCATAGCCTGAACCTTTATCTGCACCCCTTTTTCCTTCTCCTTCTCCTTCTTCTCCTTCATCCCCTTCCCCGCTTTCGCCACTTTTTTCACTTTCCTCATCTTCTTCTTCCTCATCTTCTTCCTCATCATCCTCTTCTTTTTCTCCTTTTTCTCCTCCTTTCCCTCCTACTTTTCCCATTTCTCCTTTATCTTCATCTTCCCCTTCTCCTTCTTCATCTCCTCCTTCTCCTTTCTTTTCTCCTTCTTCTTCTGCTTCTCCTCCTTTTTCTTCTCCTTCTCCTTTTTCTCCCTTTTCTCCTTCCTTTCCTTTTTCTTTTTTATAATCTTCAAAAAAGTCTTTGAGTTTTTGGAGAATCTGGTCAGTTATTTTATCTGCTTGAATTGAACCTTCATGACCTGCTTTCCATCTGACATTTTCCCAAATGGATTGTGTTATGTCTGCCATTTCATTTACAGTTTTTGGCAAGAAATCTGTTTCCATTTCCGATATTCGGTAATGGATACATATTCCTAAAAGACTAGCTAGATCAATATTTACTCTTTTTTCTGGGGGGGCGCATTCATCTAAGGTGGGAATAAGAAGAATATCTCTAATGAATGTAAGTCCTGCTTTTTGAAGTCCTTTATATCCTGGATATTCTCTTAGGCCAAGTTTATATAGTCTACTATCATTAATGTTGTTATATAGTCCTTTGTATTTCAAGAACTTCGGGTTCTTGAACGCTTCACGGAGGGACAAAAATTTAGTATGTTTAACTTCCATGCATTCATGCAATAATCCGGCGAGACTAGGATCTCTTAATTCTTTATTTAGTTCTTCGGGAATTTCGGCGACAATTATTCTATCTTTATCAGTAAAGAAGGTATCTCCTTTAACGATGACTTCAATGCCTGACTTTTTAGTATACATGCGAGCAAGGCGTTCATACGAAGTTTGCAAATCACTTGACATTTTGGTTTCCCTTTCCCATTGCGCGTATGTGGCATAATACTATAAAGGTTAGATTTTGTCCTCCTAATCTACCTCAACATTAAGGTGAGTCCGAATGAGACTCTTAACGGTATGTCTATCTGTCATATTGCAGTAATTTAAGACAGCTAGTTGACTGGCTTCTTCTTTAGGGATTAATTGCCAGTATTTCGCCCAAGATAATAACCTTCGTAAGGAAAATTGAAAAACCATATCGTGGTCTTTTTCATTACGGCAGAGATTAGCTACTTCTACCATTTGTCCGGCAATTGTTTTTTCAATGCCTGTTTTTACGTTAAGAATTTCTACTTCTTCATCGCGGGTTTTGTATCCAACATTCATAATTATTTCATATCTATCTCTGCTTGCTGCATTCATATACTGTGTGCCATGAAAAGCAAACAGGTCATCTCCATACCCGACTGTGTTTGCGGTGCTTACCCATCTAAAAGATGGATGTTTGGTAACTAATTCTCTGAAGGGTTGGCCTGTTTCTACATGGATGGTGGTAAGGGAAATAGTTCCTCTGTTTTCCATAACTCCATGGATTTCTCCACGTAGTTCAGGGCGCATGAAATCTACTTCATCTTCAAGTAGGATAAGACCTTTGCGCATAGCAGTAGTAATGTGCCCATCTATCCATTGCATTTCCTTTCCTACAGCTATCCATTGCCCAATGATTTTAGCCGAACTCGTTTCCTCTGAGCAATCATATTGCTCAACTCCCCAATTGCATATCGCTGCGATCTGTTTTACGAGGGAAGTTTTACCTGTTCCGGGAGGCCCGACCATAAGAAGGTTTCCTCCGCCCTGAAGGGCAAAGGCAAGAACTTCACTTTCAAATGACGGGAGAAGATATTGGTTATCATATTCTGGCACGAAAGGAGAATGCCCTGCGTAATATGCGCATTCTTCATCTATTCCCTTACATGCCTTGGAAGGAGTCTTGGTAAAAATTGCTTTTTGCTTTTCTTTGATTTTGGGGTTGAAACACATGCACCGTTTCTTACCGAAATGAACACATGCGCCATCCTTATACGACTGAATTTCAACTTTAGCCCTGCCGATTTTTAGCTTTTTCCCCATGCTGTGCCTCGTCTTTCCTGCTGGTGGGTGGATGCCTGGTGCCTTTAAAGTTACCTATTTATACACTGCCAATATTAAAGAAAGCAAGTAAAAAAATTTCTTAAATAAAGTTAATAATTTATGCCCAAATAACAACTATCTACCCCTTTTTGACCTACTACAATGTAACACTCTATTTGTTAGAAGAAGGGGCCATGTTTTGCCCTCTGATCTTAAGTGCCAGACCTACAACATTTTCTGGCTGCATGTCTGCTGTGTATTCATCATGTGCAATTGCTCCTAAAACCATGACATTTGCTTCATCCTTACTGAAGCCAAGTTGTGTAAACATTGGACCAGTTTTTTCTAGAATTTTTCTAAGACTGTGTTGTTGTTCTAAGTCATAGGTTTTTAATGTTTCTTGGAACTTTTCGTCCATAGATACTGATTTTTCTAAAGCTGCGCGGTCTGCTAGAACTTTGGTTATTGTTCTTAAGTCCAGAAGTAGTTCATTTGTTTTACTTTCGTAGGAAAATTTAAAGGAAGGTTCTAGAATTACACCGTGGTATAAGACAAAAAGTCTGCCAGTAAAGTCTGTTATTTTTTCTTCTTCTTTAACTATTCCGCTTTCAGTTATGCAGTTGATACTCTGAAGGCGAATTCTCCAATCTTCTGAAGACCAGAAATCTGGCGTAAACCATATCTTTTGTTCCTTTTGAATTATTTCATCTTTTAGGAGAGCAGCGTGAATTGCTTGAAATAGTTTTTTATCTATGTGGGCTAGTTTTGCTTGAATTTCTTCAAGCATTTCCTGGAAGGGCCATGTTGCTTCTATACTTGGGTCTTTCAATACCTTCATGTCCTTGCTCCCATAACACTTTATTTTATAAATAATAACATACTGAGCAAGGAGTTAAAGTAAAAAAGCATTGATATCACTAGTCTATTGGACTAATGGATCATGCCAATTCGTCTTTATTAAAGCTTTTTTGCAGATGAATTTTTTACATCTTCCACTTTCCCACCCCGAACACCCTTGCTCTTGTCCTTTTCTAGCTTCCTCTTTATGCCATTCTTTACATTGTGCTCTTTTGCAGAAATAGCAAGGAATTTTTTGGCAAGTATAACAAATTTCTTGAACAGTTTTTCCTCTACTGTTTTGACGTAGAAGACTTTTATATTTTTTCCCCACAGGAGGTAGAGGAATTGGTATTGAAAACTCCCAAGCGATGAAGGCGGTTTCTAAATTCTGCTTGCAAAAAAAGCAATCTGCACTTGAACATTCTATTTCCACGCTATCCACCACGTGAACTCTTTTATTTTCGCTTGTTATGCGAACTGGTAATATTAATCTAGCCATTTTATTTTCTCTCTGTGTACTTTTTGTCTAGTTCGTCAAAGATTTTTGTTGCCAGTATCGTGGTTCGTGTTTCGTTTCTGCCAAAAACCTTAACTGTGAATTCTACATCTCCTCTGATATTTCTTTTTATTTCTACAGAAGATTCTTGGTTGATTTTCAATGCTGTGTCTTCTGAGAGTTTAAGTGTTACGGTATTTGAATGTTTTTTATCTTCTTCTTTTTTAGATGCTGAATCATCGACACCGAAGTCTTCTTCATCTTCATCATTATATTTTACTTCATCCTCATCCTCCTCTTCATCCGCATCTTCATCCATATCTTCATCTATTTCTACTATTTCATCATCATCATCTTCTTTGGGATCCTCCGCAATCTTACTTAATTCGTCATTTGCGTCTGCTATTTCTGTTATTATTTTTTTAGTTTCGCTTGAGAAGAATTCTTTAGTCTCTGAATCTAATTTCTTTTTTGGGGAGAAAATTGTTTTCTTTGCTCGCCTACTATGTGGTCTCCTGGGTGCCATCCGGCTCTTCCTCCTCTTCGGATACCATTGCTCCTCTTAATTCATCTAGTCTAAAGAAGCCTTTAAATATCTTAGTAGTTTTTATTAAATCTATAATTTCAGCTTTTACTTCATCTGCGAGTTTTTGGCAATATTCTGAAGACATACATGTTAGGCAATTTTCGTTTGCATGATCAAAATTTTCTTCATCAGAAGCAGTATTGAAATAAATACATTCTTTAGAAGGAATTATTCCCTTTATGCGTCTACACCGGATGGCAAGTTCACATTCTTTCCAGCATATTTCTAAAAAGTTAAAATTTCCAAGGCAACTTTCTTCAGCTTTTAATTCTTCAAGTTGTTCTTCAAGTTTTGATACTGCTTCTTTATAGCTGCGTTCTAAATTAGCTACAATGATACTTGCTTCTTCACATTGATTAAATTGCATACAGAGGCAGCATTCTTCAGACATGATAGGTAGGCCAAAACATTCTTTCTGTTTTGTTTTTTGCTTTAGCCATAAGATGTTATTGCATCGTTTTCTTTTTGCAATAGAGCAGGGGCTATATCTTGTAGAGTCTGCGCAACTTTCGCTTCCGCTTTCCAGAGTTCTAACTAAGCAGTGCTCACTTGCAGCTTCTAGAGTCTTTATGAAGCACGGAATATTGTCTAGGCATAAATCGCATTCGGTTCGTTCTTCAGTATAATTCCCTTCGCAAGCCTGTTCTTCTCCTCTGTTTTTAAAAATGCTCCGGAATTTTTCCGTCATTTTTTGAGTTCTCCTTCAAAAGAAGTCAGTAGGGCTTTGAGCTTCTGTGCTTCTTCTTGAGTCGTGATAGCTGGCATTTTGGATGTGAAAAAAGAAGTACCGTTTCGTCTCTTTGTTACGAAAAGTATTTTAAATTTCGGTTCTCCTCCGCCGTAAGTATACAATTTTCCTCTGGCTGCATAAGTTGAATTGAATTCAACTTCCTCTGTTCGGATTTCTTTTTCTTTTTCTGGTTCGTATGCCATCTCTTGTTGCCTCCTTACATTTATTATTTAATGCTATGTGCTATATACTATATTGAATTAGAGAAATAAAGCTTTTTTTTTGCTCTTTTTAGTTTTCAGAATCTTCAGAAATTATTAATCTCTTCCTCCATTCTGCCAGAGTTAATATTTTCCTTACTGGCTTCTTTTTAAGTTCAAGTTCGGGTAGACTTTTTTGATATTCTTCATCACTATCTAGATCTTCAAAATTTGTTTCATCTTTAAACGGGCGCTCACCGCGCCCGTATGGGAAGCTGAAGCCGTATGCTCCTTTTTCTCTTCTTCCTCCTCCTCCTGATTCTAGAATCTCCCGATATTCAGGAATCAAATTTCTTAATGCAATTATAGCCTCCGTTTTATCAACTTTGTAGGTCTTGAAGACAGAAGGAGAAATATGAACAAGGACAAGGTCATTGACGATATTAGATATTTTTTCGCGGGTTGAGTCAGATAATTCAGTAGCACGTTCAGTTGTTCCTTTTGTTAGGAAACTGGCAAAGCCTTTCTGTTTGGAAGTTAAATATCCCCAAGTGATATAGAATTTAAGCATGTCTGCCAATATTTCATTATCCTTTCTGAGTCCATCATCTTCGCATAGCCTTGAAATCATTCTGGTCAAAAGACGACGATATTTGGGACAATACCCTTCTAATGGATTATTTATTTCGTCTTGTGAAAAGTTTTCTTTTCTTTTCTTTGCCATTTCTATGAAAGTTTTGTCAACTCTCCGGATAGCAATGGCTCTGTCTACTTTATTTCTCATTATTGGATCATTGAATTTTTCTAAATAGTTCCATATAAAATCTAGAAGTTCTGTTGCGCTTTTTTCATTTATTCCTTTTTCAAATTCTACGCGCCATTCCAATTTTTTTGTGGTCACTTTCTAACTCCCGAAGCAAGTTTTTTCTTTAGCTTTTTAGCATATATCATTAGATTGTTATACTTGCGTTCTAGATCCTCTTTTTCTTCTATGATTTTTGCCATGATCGTGAGAATATTTTCTTTTGTGACTTCAATTTTTTGTGGGATTATTTCTGTTCCAGGACCTTTGAGTTTATGAACACCTTTATTCTTGATTGCGCTGCGGTATGAACGAGCTTTAATTCTAGTTTGCTGATCAAACTCTTCATAGTCTGATGGAAGATGGACCACAACATAGTTGCCCAGATTGTTAATGCTTAGAAATCCTGCATCTCTTGAACTTTTAAGAATGGAAGTTACATGAATTAATGTGCAGCCGATAACTTTAGAGATTTTTGTGGGATCCAGGGGGCGACCTGGAGTAACTTTTCTTAATTTTGACCAGATTTGTCTTTTGTATAGTCCTTTTTTCATTGTATATCTCCTGTTTAAATTCTTTTTTTCTTGGGTGTGACTGCTGCTTTTTCTGATTCTAAAATAGCAAAGTTTTCTATTGCCATTCTTTCAGAGGCTGTCCGCATTTTTGCATTGCGGATTCTGTTACTTTGAACAGCAATGTGAAATAAAATTTTCATCATTTCATCATAGTTCTCTTCTGTTAAAGGAGCTCCAACCCAATCATTTTTTCCTTTTGCTCTTTTGCCCCTTAGAGCTTGGATTGCGGAATCTGAAAGCTTACGATAAATTGCTACTCCTCTATGCTTGAATGGATTAGCAATTTTAAGAACTTTGAATAAAGCTATTCCATTCAGTTTAATTACTTCCCCATTCACAGGACCACCGCATTTGATGATAGCTTTAATCCCTGCTGCTTCCAATTTTGTTTTGAGTTCATCATAGAACTTTTTCCTAATATCTTCCACCATTTTTACTATCCTCCTCTGCTATTGGTGTTGATTTTATTTTTAAATTATACTGCTTTCTTATAAGCATTAATAGCATAACAAAACCTTTAGGCGATTACAAGGCTTTTTTTTATCTCAAATCCGAAAAGGGTTGAATTAAATCTATACCTTTATATTAGTATATAGGGGCGTTTTAAAGCTTTTTGGGAACTATTTTGCTATGAAATTAGTATATGCGAAAAAAGTATAATACATAAAAACAAAACAGGGGCTTGAAGAAGCGTATGGGAATTTCAAAGGAAAAAATTGATAAGATATTGTTAGAGCTTTCAGCAAAAGAAAAATTAAGTATTCTTAGAGATTGGAATGAATATTCAAAAAAACTTCCTGCCGAAGGTCAAAAAATCATGAAAGAGAGAATAGCTTGGCTGAGGGAAAGTCTCCCTGAAAAAGTTAAAAAGCTCTTGAATCAAGGAAGAGGAATAAAGAAAAAGGAAACAAAAACTGAGATCTTAAATCCCATCCCCTAGTTCTTTATGAAGAAGCTTTCAAGAAAATTAAGAAGGGCGGTCTAGGATTAATGCCCCTTAACTTGGCCCTTAAAATTCCAACAGAGCTGGCTTCGAGGATGATAGATGCTCTGATAAAGCTAAAAAACTTTAGCGCATCCCATTTTGTGCCACCTATTTTTTTGTTACCTTTTCTCTTTCTCCACTCTAATTCTTCCGGCCAAAATCTTTTTAAAATCTACTCTTCGAGTCAGTCGATCTACGAACAAAAATCTTTTTTAGAAGTTTGTGATAGTAAAGATCTCAGACAGGAAAGAAGAGCGCGGATTCACCGATTCAAAAAAAAAGCATCTAAGGCAAAAAAAACACTTGTATTCTATTGTTCTATGTATTATTGTGTATGCGTAATACTTAATAAGGTAATAAACAGTAGAAGGAGGTTAGGCAATGGAAGCAAGTGTTGAAGAAAAGGGGGCTGGAAGCAGAGTGTTTTTTAAAGATGCTCAAACTTTTACCGCTTTGTTCACTGCTGAAAACAGATTGTCTTATATGGAGGAAAAGTTTTTTGATGCTAGGGGGCTAAAGGCCATTGAAGCATTTGAGGGCGATATTGCAAACAACTTGATTAAATGGGCCTTCACTGACAATTCTATCTATTACGACTGCGGACAATACTGGTATTGCTTTACTCTTGTTCCAGAACGAAAGGTGGTAACTTGTACTCGTTTTGAAAGGGGTACTTGGAAAAGATGGGACACATGGATGAATGCACATTCTTGCTATGTTGGCAAGAAGTGGTTGGCAGAAAAACATAAAGACAAGTATGTCACGTTATTTTACTCAAAATAAAAAATAGGAAGGAGAAGAAAAGTGAAAGGAAAAAACCAAGGTGTAGAGTTAGATGATTTACTGGCTAGTTCAGGGATTAAAACTAAATTCTCTAGCAAAACAAAAGGACTCATGGTATATTTTGGCGGGAAAAGCGGCAATTACAGAAAAATTCTTTCCGCAGTTGTTGAGGCAAAAGTTCCTCCTAAATACAGAAAGGCTGTAACTTGTTCTTTGCTTAATGGCTATATGAATGGAAGAGTGAATGTCTCTTCAGGATTCTTTTGTAGAACAGTTAGCGAAGCATTTAGGGTCATGACTAATCCAAAAAAGATTCCGGAGATTTTTGGGGTGATGAAGATGGATTCATTGGATGAATGGAATAAAGCAATTGATGTGATTGACATATATAAGAAATCTAAATAAGAAAGGAGGTGAACCCAATGACAATCTATACAGTACCCTTTTTCAAAGAACATTCGCTAATCACTAATCCAGAAGTGATAACTGTTCTGGTTATTAAGAAAAAGTTTGTTGAACAATTGCCCCAGAAGATTTTTATATTAGGAAGCTTACGAGAAAATCTACACTCTTGGCCTTTTGGTTCTAGCGAAGTGGAAATTCTTGGTGTCTGTGATGGATTCAGGGTGATTGTTAGAAATCCTGAAGACGGGAAGCTGGCATGGATTCAGGCAACGGACTATGTGAATTATGTAAAATCTAAAATGTCAGAGCTTTCAGCACAAGAAAAATGGGATGCAGCAGTCGACCTTGTGGATAAGATCCCTCAAATCTTTATTGATTAAGAAAAAGCTTGATGCGGAGGGAGAATAATGCCTTTTAATGAAAAACATGATGTACTTTCGAGCTATGCAGGTGAACTTGGCGATGCATTTGCAGAAGATCTTGCCAAGTTGCAAAAACCATTCGCTGATATGTTGAGAAAAGCTGCTAAGATTGCTGACTTACAAGAAGATATTCCTATGATCGCAGCTTTTCTTTGGTTTGAAATCACAGCGCTTTGGTCAGCAGCTTGTGAAGTAGAACATTCTAAACACAAAGAAATCTTTTAAGAAAGGAGAGAAGTATGATTAATGTAATGAGTCTTGATTTAATTAAGAGAGGCGATTTTTCCCAGGTATCATTTCCTATTATTGGAGAATTACAAACTGAAATTGATGAGTATAGACGAGTAGGTATGTGGAAGAAGGTTAAGATGTTACAGAGTCGGTGTAAACGTGCTGTTATAGCTACTCTTCTTGCTCAACAAGGATTCAGATTATTTAAGGGATGTGGATGGAAGGACTGTGATAAAGAAGTTAATTTGGCTTACGTTTCTGAGAATGGTCTCGTTGGAAAGAGCAATTACTGGAGAAAGATTAAACTGACAAAATTTGTTGGCAATATTCCTCCAGATATATTGACTAAGTTACCTGATGGATCCGCAAAAAAAGCAGTAGTTTTTGTAAAAAGACAGGATCCAATAATTGCTGTTTCTGGTGGCCATATTGATGGAAAGCATTATTATATTGGCCTATTTCAATGGGAATAGAGGAAGAAATAACGAGAGGGAATAATGGGGAAAAAGAAAAAAGAAGAAGAAAGACTCTATATTATTTATGACCAAAGAGCATATACTTTAGATCCTGCTGAATGTGCAATTATGGATACTGAGTTTTCCTTACATATTGCAAGAAGAGAAAGAGATAAGTTTTACCCAAATTATCCAATTTATTCTTATAAGATGACAAGCCCTTTATCAGATCAAAGGTTGGAGGAATAAAATGACTGTTAAATACTTTCGAGGAAGATTTTTCTTTCTTTCAAATTTCTATCCTACCCCTATTATTCTTGACGGAATAAAATATCCTACACTGGAGCATGCGTTTCAGGCAGCTAAGACTCTAGACCTAGAAGAGAGAATGGAGATTTTAGCTTGTCCTACTCCTGGGAGAGCTAAGAGAGCTGGTAAGAGAGTCACTCAAAGACCAGGCTGGCTAAATCGGAGGATTGATGTTATGACATCTCTCGTGTCACAGAAATTTCAACGCAATACGAAATTGGGACAGCTTCTTCTTTCAACGGGAGAGAAAGAGTTAATAGAAGGAAATAATTATAAAGATACCTTTTGGGGAATCTTTAAAGGAAGAGGAGAAAATAACTTAGGCAAAATTCTAATGGAGGTTCGTGCAACTCTTAGAAAAAAATGATTCTAGAGCGTTTAAAAAAGCTTGTAATCCTATTAGTCCTATATTAAATTGTGTATATGCGCTTATTATAAAGGTAAAAAGCTTTTGAAGGAGGTAAAACATGTTTGAGGATGGGAAAAGATATCCAATGGAAGATTTGCAAATTATTCAATGCAAAATGATAGCTAGTGATTCAGAAGCACCTGTTCCTGGAGATGAAAAAGGCGAAGTTAGGTTCATCTCTCATTCTCCAACAGGTACTTTTTTATTAGTAGCTTCTACGCTTGATGTTGAAACGCAAGAAAAATGCCCATCATGCGGTGGTCTTTTTACAAATGGGCTATTAGTCGTAGGAAGTGGATTTGCTTTTGTGACTATAGCTTGCTTTGACTGTAAGATAGCCAAAGTCATGGCACAGAAAGATACTACCGATTTTCCAGAAGAGATAAAGGCTTGGAAGGAAATTGATTGGGTGCCCATGAAAAAAGCTATGCTTAAAGACTTTAACTGATAGGAGGGCCAAGATGAGCCAGAAAAGAAGAACAAAGGAACAACTTATTGAATCAATAATGGATAAGCTAGTTGGTCCATACGGTGCTGCTGCTCCTGTGTGCATTGTGTTAAGAAGTGAATTCCCCAGATTGACTCGGCCTGGGTTAGTTGCTATAGAAGCATTGCTTATGAGCAAGGGCTTAGTAGGATCAAAAGATAATAAAAAATAAAGGAGGAAAGATAATGAATGTATATCAGGTCACTTTTTGTTGGGAATGCAAAAAGTTGGTTGATGTCGGTTCTACTTTGTATTTACATGGAGCTGCTAATGTGGAGAAGGCTAATGAGTTATATTCAAAGATTCCGGCACAAGATTTATCAGATCCCGAAAAGAGACAGAAACATTTAAAACTTCTATGGTCTCAATTCTGTGCGAATTGTGGTGGCTTCATTAAAGATAGAAAGTGTGGGTGTAGGGTTGGGACTAGGCCGCAGACTTATTGTAATCCTAACTAAAAGAGGAAAGGAAAGGATATGGAAAAAACTGGAGCTCTGGAATGGGATAGGTGGTTTGCTTGGTATCCAGTTAAAATGAAGGATGGGACAAAGTACAGATGGGCCTGGTTAATTTATGTAGAAAGAAAGATAGAAGGGTTTGCTCATCCTACTGATGGGTGGGAGGCACGTTCTTATAGGAAGTTAAAGAAATGGAGCTAATATGGATCTAGAAACAGGAAGAAGAAAGTTTAGGGCCTTGTATAGTAAGAACTTCAGCGAAAGTATAATGGGAGATCAAAAATTGTCTTTAGAGACTTTAGTTGATACCCATGTTTTTGTTCGTTCTGTAGTAGCCCAGGATTTAGAAGAAGCATATATGTTCATGCAAGGAGAAGTCTGGTCTCCTCATGGAGAAGGTCGTCTTCTGATTAGAGAACTTGGATTAAAGCATACTTCAATGTCTGTAGGCGATGTTCTCCATGATGAACAAGAAGATAAATACTTTAAAGTGCAAAATACAGGGTGGGAAGAGATAAAGCCAGAAAGTTAGCTTGGAGGAAAGAAAATGGGTAGAGATTTAGAAAGAATTGATTGGCAGAAAATTGTAATGGGAATTCCAGGAGGATTGAAAATGTATCCTATCAAGGAAAGAGTGTATAAATGCTTGCGAGGAATTCCTGAGTTTAATTCTCTTTCAATGGATCGCCAGGGAGAAATTGTTCTTAAAGTAGTTGAGCTTATAAAGGAGTAGGAGGAAGGAAAAAATGAATGAAAAGGAAAATGACAGGGCTGAATTTAAAAGGTTTCTGGCGGGAATTCCAGGAAAAATTGAAAAACAATCCTTAACAGATCGGCTGTATAGGGTTATGCAAAAGATTAGAGAATTTAAAGCTCTCTCTATGGACCAACAGGAAGAAGTTGTTTTGGGGATTATGAAGCTTATAAATGAAAGAAAAGAGGAGAAGGAAAGTAAACTGGCAACGATTGTTGCCCAAAACTCAAGGAGGAGAGAAAATGGAACTAGAAAGGAAGAGGTATGATGTTGAACTTTTAGAGATGGCTTTGGGAACGGTCCCGATGGGAAAAGATGTGTATGCTAAATTCATCTTGGCTAAGATGAAAGAACTGAAAATACCAGCCGAAGAGAAAGAGGCAAATGAAGAAGAGGAACTTGCAACAATGGTAGACTTGGAAGAAAAAGGCTGGAGCACCTTTCACAGAGATGAAGAGGGCTTGTTTCTTTACAATTACCAGATCAAAGGCTTCATAAAAGAAGCGATTGGAACCTTGATAGAGATAAAGAAACTCACTGCAACTGCGTTTAAAGCTTATAAAAAATGGACGGATAGATTGGTGTTCATTGAACCAAGGAGAATTCATTTCGGTAAGATGGTGCCGGATGGAACCCTTGAAAGATCTATCCGTTTTATGACCAAGGATGGCCCGAGGATAGCTCTTAAGAGATCGGACTATGTTAATGCTGGAACAAGATTCTCCTTTACGGTTGCGCTCCTGGCTGGTGGCCGGATCACGATGGAAGTGATTAATATGTGCATGGAATATGGAGAATTGGTAGGTGTTGGGGAATGGCGAGGTTCTGGCGGATTTGGTGCTTTTAGAATTCTTAGTCCTAAGGAGCAGACCCCAACGGTCGTGAAGAAGAGGAAAGTAAAGGCAAAGGTAATGTCAGGTATCCCGAAAAATCGCAGTGGCAATGTCGGGTAGCGCTAAGAATTGCTAAGTCAAGCATAGGCAAAGTCAAGCAGGGCAGTTCTTTGCATAGGCACAGCGGAGCGAGGCAAAGGCACAGCGGGGTGACGCTTGATCACGCACCGGCATAGTCTTGCATAGACTAGTATTGCGTTGGCGGTGAGTCGTGCGGTAGAGCAGAGCGGAGGCAAGGCGAGGTAAAGTCCTACAGTGAATTGCAAGGGCGCAGTAGAGTAAAGAAAGGCATAGAATCGCAACGGTGGCGATAAGTTATGTTATGAGGTGCAAAGGCATTGCGAGGAGGTGCACTGAATGGCGGTGGCGAAGTGAGGTGGAATTGGGCAAAGCGTTGGCGACGTTAGGATTAGTATATTTCAGCAATGCGTTGGCTAAGTCATGTTACGCGAAATGGTGCGATGCGATGGTGTCGTCGCGCTCAGTATAGACATGCAATGCGTTGGCAAAGTCGGGTAAGGTTCAATAGGGCAAAGGCAGAGTATGGCGGCGAGAAGCATGGGTATAGAAAAGCGTGGTATAGATCAGCAGAGGCATGGAATGGAGTGGTGTAGTACAGCTTCGGTGGCGCGTTGTTAGGTGCGGAGTCGTTAAGCACCGGCAGAGTCCGGTTTTACGGTGTATAGCATCGGCATAGTCGGGTAAAGTCTGGTTAGACACTGTAACGCGAAGGCGTTGCGAGATAGCGCACCGAAAGGCAAGGCGGTGGCAAAGTCTACCTAAGTAATGAAATGTTTGGTATGGCGGAGGCGTAGTTCCACAAAGCAAAGTGCAGCAAAGGCATAGCACTGTGAAACTAGGTTCAGTAGCGCTATGGCAAAGTCGTGTAAGATTCGGCAGGGCAAAGGCGACGTGAAGTACTGAAGGGTGAGACAAGGTGATGCTGGGTGATGGCGGAGTTTGGACCCGCAGGGTTTGGAGTAGCAGAGCTATGGCAGAGTTTAGCTCAGTATAGTATCGCAACGGTATAGGCGATGGCGGAGTAAAGTGTGGACAGGTATAGTCTTGCAGAGGCAGAGTTTAGACAAGCATAGTCAAGCATGGGCAGAGTTTGGCTCAGTACGACATCGCAACGGCTTGGTTTAGTTTGGTACGGCTTGGAACGGCATCGGCATAGTCCAGTCTTGTAAAGCTTTGCGTTGGCATAGTTCGGGTTCGTAAAGCTTTGGCAATGTGATGCAGAGTCGGGTTCCGTAGAGCATAGGCATTGTTTCTCAGAGTAAAGCGGAGCGGAGGCAAAGCGAAGTAGAGCAAAGATATGTAAGGCCAGGGAGGAGTAAAATGAGCTGGAAAAAGTTATATGTGAAAAGTTGTCCATCGAGGAAAGAGGATTTGTGTGGTGAGGACTATCACTGTACTTTGTTAAGAACTGTTCCTGATCCTACTATGTCGGAAAACTCTTATTCTCAATTCTACAGACCATGTACAGAAGGGAATTGTACTCCTTTCTACTGGATGATGCAACTAAAAGAACAGAAAGGAGAAGGAGGATGATAAACTTTATAGAGATAAGCGGAGAATCTGTAAAAACAGTTTCTCTCAAGACATCAAACAAGTGGTGTGGACTCTTTTATCCTAGGCATAAGCGCGGATGTCCGAATGTTGAAGCTTGTAGATATGCTATGAAACACAGATATCATGCTACGCAGCTCTTTAATTTCAGTGCTCCAGTTTATATTGTCTGGGTAGAATTTGACTTAGAGGCTCAAGCTAGAAGGATGAAGAAGAAGCATCCTGATTGGTCACCTGTGCAATGCAGAAATCTACTCTACTGGCAGCGTGGAGTAGATGGGAAATTAGGAAGACGGATAGAGGACTTTAAAAGATTAAAGAGGTTGAGGAACTATCATTCAATAATTGAGGGCTATGGAATCAATGTATATGCTACTTGTCGCAAGGCAGGTCTTAAACTGGATCGTATGGATGACATGAAACAGGTAAGGAAGTTAGGTATCTTAATGAAAAGAATAACGTGAGGTAGGTGAACAAGAGAGCAAAAAAAAAGCATAAAAAACAAAAAAAAAGCTTGTTTTCTTAGAATCCTTGGGGTATACTTGCCTATAATATAAAAGGTACAAAGTAAGGAGAAGAAAATGCCAGACATAACAATTTATACCTCTATCATAGTTGAGCTTGCAGAATGGGCAAAAGGTCAACAAGATAATCTGGATACGACAGAAATAAGGATGAACTTTAAGACTGGAGAAATAGAGCTATACGATTATGAAAGCGGAGTCGTAATAAGCAGTCGTCCGCTTGTCTATTTCAAGGCTTAAGGAGGAGAAGATGCCAAAAGAAAAACTATGGCCCCGAGCAGAGGCAGAAGCAATCTGGAAAGAAGTTCTGCCTGAATTGAAAGGATATTCCAGAATGGAGGTATGTGGCAGTTATCGCAGAAAATGTGATGAGGTGCATGATTTAGATGTGGTGGTGGTTGTGAGTAGCATAGATGAGTTTGTGAATAGCGTAACTAAGGTCGCCAGTGAAGTTCTTTCCAGTGGACCGGCGCTCATTTACATGCAAACTAAAAGCGGAATGCAGATAGATTTCATGTTCTCTCGGCCAGAAGAGATTGAGCCAATGATGCTGCACTTTACAGGTTCTAAGATGTTTAATATCTTTTGTCGGTCAGATGCAAAGAAAAGAGGATGGAAGCTGAATCAGTATGGACTATACGATGTAAGAAATATGTTAGGTTCTCCTGTAGCTCTTACTGAAGAAGGAATATTGACAGCATTAGGAAGGTATTGGTTTATAGATCCTAAAAGGCGTAGTTTATAGGAAAGATTTGGGCAAAAAAGCGCTTATTATATATAATGTGGTGAGTTTAAAAATTGAAGTGACAGACATAAAAAGGGCAAAAAAAGCAAAAAAAATGCTTGCAATCTCGGAATCTGAACTTTATAATGGGGTTAACATTAAATAAGGTTTTAAGTTGACGGAAAGGGGGTGAAGAAAGTAGGATGGAGGGAAGTAAAAAAATGGTCAATCAAGACCGGATAAAAGAAAGGGAGGAATTTGCCATGACAGCAAAATTCACATTCATGTCCAAAGATGGACAGGCTACCGACATTATGAAGGGGCCGCACGAAACGTGCAAGGCAAGCCAGATCGTATGGGATGTCCTGAATGCGGGACCAGTCCCAGACGGACTCAAGCTCCAGTATGCACCTTCTTACGGAGCGCACTTTGTCTCCAAGAAGGGCAAAAACGCGCTCGGGTTCTTTAACACTAACAACATGCTCGTAGTCAACGGCATTGCGGACGAGCTGAAAGAGGCAGGGTTTGGAGATAAGCTCATTGTTCCCCAAAAGGGCAAGAGCTATTTTGCCATTCGCGTTGCCGACCTTACCGCAGAAGAGATCAAGAAGGTAACAAAAACCGCCGCTCGTATTCTAGGGTTTGTCGGTGGCCCTTCTCCAGTTTCTAAGAAGAAACGGATCAAGAAGGAGAAAGCCCCCAAGACAGCACCCAAGGTCAGCGAAGTGGTTGTTCCCGCGTAGATCTTAGGCCGTGAAAACCCCCTTACCAAGCGCATCTCTTATCCAAAGTATTAAGGATAGGAGGTGCGCTTTTCTTTTATAGAGGTGAAAGATGATCTGTCTACGCTGTGGATATTGTTGTATGTATATGATGGTGGCGGTTGTGGATGATCCCGAAAAAGGAATAGATTTAGACAACTTTATACTCTACAGGGGAGATGGAACGCGATGTAAGCATCTCGTAGGAAATAAGGTTGGAGAATATAGTTGTGCAATCCATGATTATCCTTGGTATAAAGAAACCCCTTGCGCAGCTCATACCCAAATTGAAGAAGACCTAAGTAACCCATGCAGAATGGGTGAGTATCTTGTCAAATTAGAGGAAATAAATCTAGTCTATTAAAATGGGGTGGTAGTTGGTTATGCCTTGCCTTAAAAGAATGCAGTGTGGGCCGTCTGAGGCAGTCTGGCTAGGGTCTTTTAGTTGCCCTATTGCCCTATTTTGCCCTTAAATTATTTTTTGGAGGGGTCATGAAAAAAGAAGAGATTGACACATACCTTCTGGAGAAGGTTGGCAAGGAAATGATGGAACGAATAACTAGGATGATAAATGCAACTTGGAACTATATAGGAGCTGATTGTCTGGTTGATGAGGAAGGAGAAATGGACGAATCAAGAGTAATGTTAAGAGACGAAGTATGGGAAGTTTGTTTAGATGCTGACCGTGCGCTAATTCACGGAGGAGATAAAGAAGCTGCAAAAGTCCTGTATGGATTACCTACAGAAATTCGAGATAGTGTTGAACTAAAGACAATCTGTTTACCCTTTATCAATTATGGGTGGTAACATGAAAGAATGGGAACTTGAAAAGAAAAGAAGGAATGCTGGATCCTTTACCCTTATAGTCGTTGTTGGTGCAGGTATAGCTTTTCTTCTACTCGCTATCCCTTGGCTATATGGATGTATCCAGATTTTGACTAGGTTTGGAATCCTAAAGTGAATGTCGAAGGAAGATCTTAAAAAGGGGTAATCCGCCTACCCCCTAACGAAACCGACTTTCTATGTATATGTTTTTTTTCTGGGGTCGAGCCTCTAAAAGACCGAACGCTTAAAATGATTCTTTGAAAATGAAATCAAAAAGGACTAGGAGTCTTTGGACTAAAGAAAAAAAAGATTTAAAATGCTTTAAAAAAGCTTGTATTCCATAGCTCTATGTATTACTATTATGTGCAATACTTAATAAAGGTAATTAATAATAGAAGGAGGTAAGGCAATGGAATTTACAAAAAAAGAATTAGATGAGTTGATTGAGAAGTCGGGGATGGAGACAACAATGTCCAGTAGGACAAAGAGTCTCCAAGTGTATTTCGGTGGTCGGTCTAAAAGGTTTGCTGAAGTCTATTTTGCGGTCAGTAAATCAAGTGTTCCTACTGAGTTAGGAAAGGCCGTTGCTTGTTCTTTGCTAAATGGATATATGAATGGGCGAATTGGCTTTCCGGGTAGAGTGAATTGTAAACCCCCCTATGTACAAGAGATGAGGGATGTGCTTGCTTTAATGACTGATAGTAAGGCGATTTCAAAAGCATTTCCCTTTATGAACGAGGAATCGCTGCGCAAGTGGAAAGAAATGATTGACTTTATAGATAAATATAAACAAGAAAAGGGAAAGTAATGAAGACAGAACCTGGAGTAAAGTTGCTGATGAAGTTTCGCTTAGACTGGCTGATTGTAAAGGCTAAGGAACTTGGGATCTTGAAAAGAGAGGGGGTCAGGAAAGAGGAGTTAGCCCGCGAGATCAACAAGGCCCAAGAAAAAGAGCAGACTAGAATTTGGAGAGCAATTGCGGACGGTGGACTTTCTAAGAGAAGAAAGGACTAAGGAGACAAGGACATGGATGAGAAAACAAGGACGGAATTGGTAAAGGCAAGCTTGATTGCAGGATTAAAGCTATGGGGACTACCGAACACGCGGATGCGACAACAGGATACTAAAATCCAAGACTATGCCAAGAAATTTGGCATTAATCTTAAAGATTTTAGGCCAGTTAAAAAAGGAATGATGGATAGCGGCTTGTGTTGGTATTGGGATGAGAAAGGGCGGTATGGCATTGAAGAGAAGAAATTCTCAGAAAGAATATATGCCCAGAGCGAGGCTGTGGGTTTTGAAGATCTTGAGGAGTGTATGGGCAATTCTATGGTGGATAGCTTTGAATATGTGTTCTGGCCTGATGGTACTGGCTTCACAGGTTTTTCAACAGAGGACTGTTTGTTGGAGCCTACCCTGCGCTGGACAGATGGTAAGCTTTATACATATTGGGCAGAAGGATTGATCTCCATATATACTATGGATATTAAAACAATGGAAGAAGCGAATGTGTTTGTGAAAAAGTTAATAGAGACGAAAGGAGAACTGAATGGAAAGCGCCGAATTGAATAAAGAGGAGATAGTAAAGGCAAGCCTGATTGGGGGACTCAAGTTGTGGGGACCACCGGCAGGTGATTATGGAGATGCTTTTACCTTATACACAAAGAAGTTTGGAATTAACCCAAAAGATTTCGGCCCTTCTTACGATAGTGGGCTGATATGGTATTGGGATAATGAATGCCCTATCGCAGAGATAAACTTCTCTGAAAGACTATTGTCTCTAAATGTAAAAGATATTCTTGTAAATCCAATGGCTTGCATGGGCAACATCCAGATATCGGAAGAAGAGTATGTGTTTAGACTTGATGGGACTGGTTCTGGAGGCTATGATTCAGATGAGGAGTTACTAGATCCTGCGCTTCGTTCAGCAGACGGTAAGATGTATATTTATTACATAGAAGGAGCGATAAATATATACAACATGGATATTGGTTCTAGAGAAGAAGCTTTAGCCTGTATTAAAAAGTTTGTAGAAGAGAATAAGAAATAATAAAGGAGGGAGTTGAATGAAACTAGAGACCTACCGTACTAAAGCAAACTGGGATCAGAAGCCAAAAGATGATAAAACATGGTGGCTTAGGAGTCATTGTACGCCAGGAACACTGGATGAAAAAGCGATGTGTGCTTTTTGCGGAGAGACGCACGAAAAGTGTGCCAAGGAAAATACTGAATCAATCAAGGAAAAGCATAAACAGAATTGTGGGGGTAGTGGATTCTGGTGTCCAGGATGTGGGTTATTCTTTCCCCAAGATACCTGTGGGGAACAAAGTGGCGAAGATTATAAAACACTATCAGGGAAAAGAGTACACCTAGTTAATCTAGTTAGCGGTGAAAAGTTTTTCTGTCATTGTGGTGAATATTTGTTTGACCTAAAATAAGAAAAACTAAAGGAGAGGAAAATGGAATGTATATGTGGTGAGGATCTATATTTTCGTAAGGCGACCTTAATTATGAGCGATAGGAACGTTGCAATTACGAGCCTAATTTGTCCAAAGTGCGGGGCGGCTCATCAACTCACTTATGGTATTCAGGCTTATGTTAGAATCTTTGACAAAGATGGAAAGGAACTCTAGAAGGAGGGAAAAATGGCAGAGATACTTAAATCATGGGAAGAGATAAAGGAAGTTTTTGAGGTAGGAGCCGAAGAGGTGGAGATTCCGGATGAATATTATCCAGCCGATGAAAATGGGTTTGATGAATCTGAAGTCGCGACTATTATAGCAGATATTAGGAAATTGAAGCCAGATATTGAAATTTGCCACGAAGAGGATTATATAATAACTTATGTGAAAATTAATTCTCTTGAGGATCACCAAGTAGTTTTTACGGCTCTAATCCAATCAGTACAAAGTGGTAAATATCACAAAGAAGGAGGAAAGTAATGGCAAAGGTAATGGTAGAGATTAATATTCATAATCAGTCTTATGAACAATTGAAAGAACTTTTACTTAAGCACCCTGACCCTGGATGGTTTCAGGATCGTGATCCAAGTACTCACCGAGTTGTAATTGATGAAGCATACCTTAACCGTGATGCGATGGATGATGATTTCTTTGTGTTTCAACTAATAGGAGTAAGGCCATAAAGGATAGAAAATAGTAGGAGGATAGAAAAGTGAGTATAGAAAAAAGCTTTGCGAAACTGGGAAGGAATAGGATTGGAGCAAGACGAAAGAAATATCTGTTCGCAGCCTTTGAGATTGCGAAGGGAATAACGGAAAACGAAGAAGATGCTAAGGCCCTATCAACTTACTATCTCTTCAGGTGGATGGATGGGAACCTGAAGTATTTTGGTGGGATTCTGAGGCTCAAGAAACATCTTAATGCTATTCGGCTTATTGGGATTTCACTCATGGCAGATGCAGAGTACTTACGGAAGATAAGAACAGGGCAGCTTGAGCGAGCTAAAGAAATAGACTGCCTAACAGAGACGCGTAAGGCCGAACTTTCTGAAACGGAAACAGCAGAAGGCCGAGGTAGAATGCGGGATAAATATGAAGCAATAGCCCAAGGCCGAAAGACATGGGCCAGAGAAATGTTACAGGAAATGCATGAGAATCCCGATATGATTGAGGTAAAGATTCGGGACGATCTCCTTTTCTTAAAGAAAAACCCTGGCTGGCAGACTCATTATGACAGATTAATTAAATACTTTAATGAGTATGTAAGCCTATCTAAAAAGCATTAAAAGCATTAAAAAAGCTTGCTTTCTATAGCTCTATGTAGTATGCTGTATTTGCCTTTTAAAAAGGTAATTTAATAATGGAGGTAACAAAGATGAGTTTAGGAAACAGTTTTGCGAATCATGGCAGAAATAAGGTTGGGCCGATACGGCTTGCACATCTTAAAAAAATCTATGAGAATGCAAAGGTTGTGACTGTAACCGCAGATGATGCGAAGGCGCTATCCACTTACTATCTTTTCAAGTGGATGGATATGAGTTTAAAACGCTATGAGGGAATGTATATTTGGCGCGAGTTCCTCAAGGCTCAGCGACTTGAAACTCTTTCAGTAGAAAAGTATGCAGCCCTTCTCCTGAATAACCGTAAGCGGCATCTCCAGGACTGGGCGAGGAATCATCTTCTAAGTGAAGTTAATAAAACAGAATTGGCAGCGTTTGAAAGCGGCACTGGCCTTGAAGCTGTTAACGAAGAAGTAATGAAGTATGCTACATGGAGTAAGGAATATTCCACAAAGCTTTTGCAAAAGTTTAAAGCTACCCCATCCAAGATAGATAAAGCCTTCCAAAATGATATTAAATTCTTAAAGAACCGACCTGGGTGGCTCAAGCATCGGGAAAGACTAATTGCCTGGTTTAATAAGCATACGTTGATATAACAGTAACCAGAACGTAAGGCGGATTGATTGCCTTACGAACTTATTATGTCAGAAGATCTCTTTTCTTACTTCGAGCCAGATAGTATTGAACGCATGTGTCTTGATCATAACTTTAAGATATTGCCTCTTCAGGTCTTTAGTCGATTTCCGAGAGACTAAAGCTCTTTAGACTAAGGATAAAAAAGATTTAAAAGACTAAAAAAAGAAGTTGCACTCACCCCTAATACCTTATATACTAAAACAAAAAAAGGCAATATAAGGGGGCGAGGAGATGCAAGATTGGCAAAAAAAACTTAAAAAGATTAAAAAGCAATTACCCATGCAAAGCTTATCGCAAGAGAGTAAGCGCTTGTCTTATCAGGAAATCGTCACTGAGACGGTTGTAACTGAAAAGCGTAATGGAGATATAATCCTTAGAAAAAAGGGGTACTCAAATGAAAAAAGAAACTAAAGGCGAAGAGAGAGAAAAAATACGTGATGCAAAAACCCTACGTGAGCTTGCTAAAGAATATGGGGCAATTGATGATGAGATTGCCAATTTGGATATTTCCTCAGCAGAACAGTTTGGCAAGGTCTTCTCAGATGATGTGGAACTTGGGAGTTGGTTATCTATGTTGGCTATTAATAGCCCTGCTGATCAAAAGAAAATAGCTAACTGGCTTACTGAGAATATGCCAAAAGATGCTGTTTGTGCGTATGATGGAGATGCAGATATTAACTTGCTCGGTACTGATTGGCACGATAAGCTTACTACTACAGAAGCTTTTTCGGTAGGAGATGATAGGCATTATTTTCTTGGTAGGACAGAAGACCATAATGGTGTGCCAGTCTGTGATTTTGGTTGGGGTTCTTTTTTGGCGAGTGCGCTGACAGTAGCCTATGTATTAAAGAGTGATGTAGGTAAACTAAAAGCTAAGTAATAGAAAGGAGAAAAATGTTTAGGGACGGTGCAAAATACAATATTGATGATGGCTTAGACCTTATTGAATGGGGACTACTAATAACAGACGGAGGGAAACAAAAGCCTGGGTGTATGCGATTTATAATGCACAAAGAGACGAACACATTTATGATCTTGATAACTTTAATCGATGAGGTTGCTAAAGCGAAACGCTGTTCTTGCGGGGAGCCGTATACTGGTGGAGTGCTAGTCGTAGGAAATGAACATGCCTTTGTAGTTTACGATTGTACTGAGTGCCGTACGATCACGACAATTCAACAGAAAGAGATTGGGTTCTTCCCTCAACTTGTAAAAGAGCTTATGCATATAGATTGGGATACACTGAGACAGGTAATGAGGCCTGGCCTAGATGTAAAGTTAGGGGAAGCCTGGATGAGGGAACTTAAATGAAAGAGGTAAACGTGGAAGAGGTAAGAGAAACAATATTTCAACTGAACTTAAGATTAGGGTTAACCTGTAAAGATCATGATTGTAGTGCGGTAAGAATGGCCGCTATTTCTAACGAGCCAGCAGTTGTCTATTATAATAAGAAAGAGTTAGCGACTATAGGCCATCCAACTATGCCTGATCCTTCTGGCCTGTGCTACTATCATCTAAAGAAGAAACATGGGTTTATAAAGTAGTTGAAATGAGATAAAGGAGAGGGTAAAAATGGTAACAAATGAAAAAGTAATCAAGGGATTCCTAAATAAAGAAGGAACATCTGATGCAAATACTTATCATGCTTTGCTAAGGTATGGATGGGAAGCAAACCCCGAAGAGTGCTTGTATGAGGATCCAGAATGGAGAAAGGCTAATCCTACTGCGTGGTTCCATCCTTTTCTTCATGAGAACCTACCCGGAGTGAAGATTGTAGTATTTAACGGAGGGGGAATTTGTATCTTAGCCGGTGGAGGAAATATTGGCCGAAAAGAAGTCGCTGCTGAGGAAGTATCTGGAACTTTAGAATTATTGAATGTACTTTCTCAAGCTATTGAGGTTGGGGGGAGAGATGATAACGAATAAAGAAGTAATTAAAGGACTACTAAAAAGATATGAAGGTCTTAAAGTAGAAGATCTCAGCGCTAAGAATCCTTTATATAGTTGCGTAATTTGTACAAAGATGGAAGAATGCGGATATCCTGAAGGCTGCTGCGAAAAGGCTACACACTGTGATCCTGAGGTATTCGCAAGGAGAAAAGGGAAATGAATGAGAAAAAAAGAGAGCAGGAAAGAAGGTTAAATGAGTTAATGATTGAATTCGAGAAGCTAGTTAAGAAAGCTATTCTTATAAAGATATGCCTTTCTTTTGCTATTGGTTCTGCTGCCAGTCTTATACTATCTTTCATTACCCATAATTATGCTTTTCTATTCTTTGCTATAGTCTTCTTTCTTGGAGGTAAGCTGGCTGAAGCTTATTACGAAAAACTAGGTCCTCTCGGGGAGAGTCTTGTAAATAACTGGAAAAATGATGACTATGTAAAGAAATATAAAGATGATGAATAAAAAAATGACGAATAGCGACTGTGTAGGCTGTGGATATTGTTGCTTGAAAGCAATGTGTTCAACTGGAATAGGATTCTATGGTCGTAGTGTAGAGCGATGTCCTTATTTGATTTGGATTGAAGATAAGTATAGGTGTCAGTTAGTCCTTGATAATAAAGCCAAAGTCGCGACTGGATTTGGGTGTTCTTCTAGTCTAAACAGTTGGAGACAGGATGTTAAATTCAGAGGATAAAGGCTCTTCTCTCTATCCAGAAGCTCTGTTCTAGTCCTCTATATCTTCAAGATCTGAAGTTAGACCTCATTTCTAATCCCCCCCTCTCTTCATTCCCTTCTCCTTATTCCCTATATTCCTCTAGAATAATATCTTTGATATTATTAAGCCGAAGAGAACATCCCCTTTAATCTCCTGCTTATTCATCGTATTGGTCACAGTTATAGGGTATATCTCAATCTCTATTCTCTCTTCTCTTCTTCTCTTCAATTCTCTCCATCTTAAATCTTAATTCAAGAAGAAAAGAAACCAATATCGACGAAGGGAATGGAGATGTCACTCTGTCTGTCCGTACGGAAAAGCTAATGTTTATGGTGACGATCAAAGATCAAAAGTCATGTCTCCTTAAATTGACTAAGAATGTTTATGCCCCTTATTGAAAGTCCCCGATCTGAGATCAATCTGGAACTATACTGAGAGACTTACTTTCTGTTTATCGACCAGCGATCGATAATCCCAGATCTAAAGGACAGATTACGAGAGAAAAACATTAAATGCTTAATGTGCTTTACTTGCTCTTTTTAGAAACAAGTTCCAAGGGGGTATACCGGCAATACACAAAATTTCTGTTAAATGCCTGTAATCACTCTCTTCTTTTGAAAAGGGGTTTTTTCAAATATTGGATCAGTCGGGAAGAATGAAATTGTCCTCTAAGGACAAGACTGGGATTATGCTTTTTTGTCTAAAATTGGATCAAAAATCGGGAGGCATGATCGAAGATCAAAGATCGGGAGGAATGGGGCCTAAAAAAAATTTAAAAAAAGGCTTGCAATCGATGTATCCATGTGTTATGCTTATTATGCTTTTAAGTTAGGTTTATGCTTTACCCATGTCTTAGCTTGAAGCACCGCTGTCGGTAGTTTTACCCCTGACTACCGGCAGCATTTTTTTGTTAAGGGCAGCGATGATCTCAGATTGAAGATCTCCCTCAGATCGAATAATGATCCAACCATTTACTAAATCATCTCTCGAGTCTCTCTTATACGGAACAAAAGTCTTTTTCCTATCATTCTATCTCAGAAAAGAACTTAAATTTAAGATTTAGTTTAACTTTTACAAGAACTCTAGATCTTGGATCCAGAACCCTGGTTTTCACAGTCGATATCAGATTTAAGGATCTAAACTATTTTTAAATCAATGCTTTTTATGCTTTACTTCCTTATGTCCACGTGTTATGCTTTAAGTGCTTAAAGGGTAATAGAAATGAAAAACTTAACAGCAGAACTTTTTAACTTTTTATCAACCTGTAGACTTGCGGTTAACATTCTAAGATAAGGGGATTTAACATGGGTAAGATAAAGCCTAAGAAGATAGAGGCAAAAGCGGCAAAGGAAAAAGTTGTAGCTAGTCCTATTGCTGAAGTGCATGTTTTCAGTAATAAGCTGCATCCATTTACAGCACCTATTACACTGAGCGGCAAGGTAGTAGATCTGGATGTAAACAAGGTGCATAGGGTAAATGTTGGGAATCTGGATATGCTGAGTCCAACATTGCAAACCTTGTTCACAGAACTTAACACAGATGCGCTGCCCAAGTACGCTCGCTATGGGTATACTCAGGCACACAGGCAAACTTTCGGTCTTTGTTTAGCCAGTGCTCACAGCAAGAGTTTTAAGGGTATTGTCATGTATCATGGAGTTTTTGCAGGGCAGATGCGCATTGCCTTCAACAACACAACTCAGGGATTGTTTGCTACCCAGGCACAAAAAGTCCTAGAAGGGGCCAAAGATGTTGTAGTCTATCCCTTTAAGACTTACTGCTTTGTAGCCTTTAAAGAAACTGCCCTACCCGTGATCGTAAGCACTTGTAAGAAAGTGCTTGGCATGGCCGGTAATCCTAAAGAGTAACAGTTCCTCCTAAGAAAAGCACTGTGCAAGATTCACCGCATGGTGCTTCTTTTTATCCCCCCCCCTATATCCATATACCCATATAGAAAGAAAGTTTCTCTTCTGGGATTTAAGATCTTTGATCATCTCTCGACTCCGGTATAGACCGACCAATATTTCTTTTCTTATCATTCATTCGCAGAAAAGAGATTAAGTCTTAGATCTTCACTATGAATCTTTTTTAGAATCATACAGAATTAGGTAGATCAAAGATCTTTGATCTTCTCGACTCCCATATTAACTGACCAAAAAGGCTCCTTACTCTCGGGACGCGAGGGAAAAGATCGTATACCACTTTGTAACATACCACTATGTAGTATAAGGCAAAAAAACAAGAAATAAGCTTTTAAATTTTATTTTTTGCTTTTTTTGCTTGCAATTGCTTTTTTAAAAGCTTATAATGTTTTTTATGCTTAATACATTAAATATGTTTTATATGCTTTTTTTGGCATTACAATTGCATTACATTATATACATGTTTACACCTAAACTAAAAACTAAAACTTGTAACTACTTAATAACCTGTAAAGCGCAGCTAACAATTTAATAAAGGGGTTTTAATTATGGGTAAAGCAATAGTACCAAAAAAAATAAGGGCAAGGGCAAGCACTGTGCAAGGCAATAATATTGCGCAAGTGCATGTATACGCTAACAAAGTTAACCCATTTAACGCGCCAATTACTTTAAATGGTAAAGTAGCACAATTGGCAGTAAACAAAGCGCACAATGTTAATATAAGCGCTTTAGACCTGTTAACGCCAACACTGCAAACCTTGTTTACTGCGCTTAACAGTGCAAGCTTGCCTAAATACGCGCATTTTGGGTATACACAAGCGCATAGGCAAACGTTTGGCCTATGCCTAACCAGTGCGCACAGTGCAAGCTTTAAGGGCGTTATAATGTATCACGGTGTATTTGCAGGGCAAAATAAAATAACGTTTAACAATACTGCGCAGGGTTTATTTTGCACACAAGCACAAGCACTGTTTAGCGGTGTAAACGATGTTGTTGTATACCCATTTAAAACCTATTGCTTTGTGGCATTTAAAGCAAGTGCATTGCCCACTGTGCTTAAGGTATGCAATAAGGTTTTAGGTATTAGTAACAAAGCAAGCGCAGTGCCTACTGTGCAAGTACCTACTGTGCAAGTACCTACTGTGCAAGTGCCTACTGTATAGGCAAACAATAAAACAAGGTACCATGTAAAGCATATTAAACATGGTACCTTATTTTTTATACACATAAGCCCGATTTTATACACTATTGCCCATTTTTGCACACAAGATGCCCATTTTTGCACATAGTATGTATAAATTACAACACACATAAAACAAGCGCTTTTGCTTTTGCCCTTGCTTTGTATAGGGTATATAGTTAGAAGCTTGCTATGGCGCTATTAGATGCCTTTAAGCGCTTGTTTAGCAAGCGCAGTGCCTATAGTATAAAGCGCTTAAAACAAAAATTTTTGGCATAGCAATTGCAGTGTATGTATAGTATGGGTTTTAATGCTAACATAAAAACAAGGGGTTTTAAAATGGTAAGCTTAAAAAAATTTTTTGTTGCGCTTGTTACTTTGTTAATGCCTAAACAACAACCAGTGGTTACTTATAACAGTTTACGTTATGCTAACTATACGCAAAAGCGCGTATACAAAATTTAATTACAAGGGGCTAACATACTATGTATAATAAAGCAAATATAACACCTAAAGCAAGCGCAGTACCTACAACACAATGGCAAGCGCTTATAATACTAACTAAACAATACAACATGCTTTATTGTTTTGCAAATAGCATTAAATACTAATACTAACTTATACCACATTGTAGTATTACTAATTTGTATTACAATGTGGTATAACTAACTAGTAACTAACTTTTAACAAATACAAAGTGAATTGTTTACATATATGCACAAAATTTTTTTGTGTAAAAGTGGGTTAGGAGACTCTCTTCTAATTCCATGATGAAAAATTTCAGATAAAGCATTTTAAGCAAATTAAACTTTGTTTAATACATTAAAAGCATATTAAGCTATGAAAATTTCAGAGAAAATTCGGAGATGAAAAAAAAGAGGGGATGCCTAAAAATGGCTCCCCCTCAACTTATTCTACTCTCGATATTATGTTTTTACTATCCGTTTTTAAGAGCGCAGATAGTATTCGCAGCATTTGCCGCAGCTTGTGTGAATTTCAAGGCATCATCAGATTTGATGTCACCCGTGATTTTATCCGCAAGGACTTCAATCGCCTTAACCAATCTCCACACCGATTTCCCTATAGGTCGCCCTTTTATTCTAAACCCCTGCGGACAAACTGTAGCCATTCCATCCGGAAAGATCCACAACGCCTTCAATGTTATACATCTACGATTACAGCCATCACACGCCCTTCCCCTATTCCTTTGTATGCCAGTGTAACGAAACTGGATGTCATGCCTGTAGACGTTCATCAATTTTATTCCCATATTTTCAGCCCAGATATTAAACAACTTATGATACTTTGCAGAACCATAGAAATTGGAGAAAATTTTTACAGAAAAGAAGGGCGAATAAAGATCGATGATTTTCTCAGAATTCTCAAAATCGGTTTCGTTCGCGACAACATAAACTACTTGATCGAATTCTCGAAGAGAGGATATTAGGTTAAGATTGGGAGAGAAGACATGAACTTTAAAACAGTTCACGAATGGATAGGCTTCAGGAAGGAGGGCGGTTCCGTTCGTGTTCACGAAGACCCGAGCTCCTAGTTCATGAGCGAAACGAATTATAGAAAGGAAATCGGGATGTAGACCAGGTTCTCCGCCGCTTATGTTCACGATAGGATGGTCTATTACAGAGGTATAGGCTGAAATAGCCTGAATTGCGATTTCTGTAGGGAGATAATCTGAGCCAGGTTCTTGAAAGTCGTTTAAGCAATACTCACAACTTCTGTTACAATCGTTCGTTAAGAGAACTCTTAAACGGAATTCATCTTTATGAACCTCTTTATTAAAGACAGATTTTATCATTTTTTTCTTTCTAATTTTTTTCTTTCCAATATAGATTTATAGCTTCGATGAACTCATCATGAACCTTTTGGGCTTCTTCAAGTGTTCGATATGAAAAATATTCAAAAACTTGAGAAGTGTATTTAAATCCCCAAAACCAATAATCTAGTTCTTTTTCAACTCCATACACATTTTGAACATGAAGAAGAACAGCATGATACCCTTCAATTTCAAATGTTGCTAATGATTCTTTTTTACTCATAATATCCTTTTATTACTCTCATAATATCCTTTTATTACTCTCATAATATCCTTTTATTACTCTCATAATATCCTTTTATTACTCTCATAATATCCTTTTATTACTCTCATAATATCCTTTTA